>Ga0208383_1000002_pt1 | contig 170261 bp, 225 predicted proteins | sample CryBogCBE10Sep07_FD_184588 | JGI IMG/M metagenome (GOLD analysis project Ga0208383, IMG submission 184588) | Freshwater microbial communities from Crystal Bog, Wisconsin, USA - CBE10Sep07 (SPAdes) | ecosystem: Environmental > Aquatic > Freshwater > Lake | place: Crystal Bog, Wisconsin, USA...
GATGTTTGCCGGTGATTCTAAGGCTCATAGAATTAAGAGAGCATTGGGCGCTTACTATAAAAAGCAAAATGAAGAAGTTGATGCTGATATGACTGAGATGTATGGTGCATCTGCACAAGTTTACCATAACCCTCAAGAATATCTGGATTCTATTCAGAAGAAAAAAGAAGCCGAAAAAAAGCCTGTAAGTAAAGTTACAAACCTTGTAAAGAAACCTAACAGCACTCAAATGACTGTTAAGAAAGAAGATGTATCAGAAGAAAAGAAAGATACAAGAACTGCCTCTGAAAAGATGTCTGATTATGCCGTTAAACGTCATAAAGTTTACCAAGATATTGCAGATAAACAGAAAGAACATGTAAAGAAGTGGAATGAGGATCACAAGGATGAACCTCATTTACAAATACCGGTAAAAGAAGATATACAACAAGATTCACAATCTGCAACTCAAACTACATTTGATATGGGTAATAATACAGACGATACATCACAGACTTTTAACAGAGTCAAACGTGCTATGAAGAAAAAGCATGTCAAAGAAGATACTTACGATTGGGAGAAAGCCGATAAATCGGTAGCATCTCCAGGCAAGAAGCCTAAAATGGATAAATCTAATGAAAAGGATGGGGAGGGAGTTGCTAAACCAAAAGCCGCCGCCGTTCTATCTGGTGGTACAACTATGACGGGTGAACCAAGAGATACTATTGAAATTGACCCGTCAATGAGAGGCAGACCAGGTCAGGATGGTGGAATGCCATCGGATAAGAAAAAGATAAATAGTAAATAACAGTTCCCTAAGGAGAAAAACAAATGTCAGCATGGTCAAATAACGACAATCACAATAGCAAACCAAAATATAATTACGAACGTGAAACAATGCCAGTAATTCAATTACCAGTTCGTACCGGTAATACTTCTGGTAATAATATTATTCAAGTTTCATACAATGACGGTGGCCAAAACAACGTTGCAAACGTTGGTATCGTTGCAAATACATACGTGTATTTTTGGGCAAACGGAACAGCAGACGGTAAAGGTGGAACGTCAGGTAACGGTGTTCCTGGATTCTTTGCATCAAATACAACTGTTGCATCAACATCCGGTAATACAATTACATTGAATCAAAACCTTTTCAACACAGTTAGTGCTGGCTTCATTGCAGAATTTGATTCTTCAATTGTATACTCAACAAATAAAACTGTTGAGAAAACATACAATCAAGATACTGTTTTAGTTACAGCAACCCGTTACGCTAATGCTATTTCTACGAAATTGAATCCAGCGCACACAGGATGGACTCACATTCAAAGAAAGATTAATAATGACGGCACAGTACGTTATATTACTGAAGTTCTAGTTGCTACAGCAAACGCAACTGCAACAAACACAGCATCTGGTAATATCAGCAATAGTATTATTGCATTTACTGGCGTATAATAAAAGGGACCTTGTGTCCCTTTCTTAACTATGTTTGAAAATTTGAATGAAGATAATTTTATGATGTATGCGGTCAAATGCTATACATCACCTAATTGTATTATGTCGGAGTTCGAAAGTGATATTAAGCGAATCAAGTATCTTAAGAGACTTTTTAGACGTTATAAATCTACTAAGTCTCTTAAAGAACGTTTAATATTAAATCATATTATTTTATTGAATAACGTTTTTGGTGCAGAACACATGCCAAGAATGTTGTTCTATAAAATAGATGAACGAGATTATGATGTGCTTAAGACTTTCTTAGCATACTTGAATTTGTTACCAGATTTCGTCTATGGTGTTGACGGTAAAAACATCATAGTGTCAAATATACCATACGAAGAGAGTGTTGCAGAAATACTAAGTCAAATATGAAATCATTCAAGCAATTTATAAACGAATTAGATAGTATCAACGAAGCAGATACATCACATGCCACAAAAGCAGAAAGTGATTTAGTTGAGCATCTAAAGAAGCATGGTGCTATGCACAAAGATGCAAAAGCCGCAGGTAATACTGGCGGAAATGATTTTCATATTGTACACCCAAAATCAAAAGAACACGTAGAAGGCTCTGAAGTACATAAACTCGAAGGTGAGACAAAGATTAATACTAAGGGTGCTAAATTAGGTTCTGTTGCTATCAGATATCACAAAGACAAAGGTGGATGGCATATTCCTGATGAAACTAAAAAGAAAAAGCCTCACTTTGCACACGCAGTTGAAAACTCAACTGTAGGCGGTAAAAAACTAATGGATCATTTGAATCATCATTGGGGTGCACCTAAAGAAGGTAAACATTTGCCTGGTGTTACAACAGATGAGACAGATGCACATCCTGCTCATGCTTATATGAAAGATAAAAACGTTCACGTACTTCACATTGGTGATAAAGGCACATATAGAGCAGGTGATAGTGAACACAAAGACCATCATAACACAAGTCTACCGTCTTTTAAAGCAAAAGGTAAACTACATATCAGTACAGAACGCAAAGGTGGCGGACAAAATAAAAACGGTACAGGTATGCAGGTTAACTTTAGAGTAAAGCCTAATAGTGTTGAGAAATCTCACACAGATATTAGCACAGAACACGGAATTAAGAAAGTTTTACATCACATGAGTAATAGCAAATGAAATCATTCAAACAATTTTGTAATGAAGTAAAAGAGCCTACAGGTGAACTCAAAAAGGCTTGCTGGACAGGTTATACTGCTGTCGGTACAAAAAAGAAAAACGGTAGAACAGTACCTAATTGCGTACCCGAAGAAGTTATTTGGGAATCTGAAGCATGGGAAAGAAAAGAAGGTAAGAATCCTGCTGGTGGATTAAATGCCAAAGGTGTTGCATCTTACAATAGAGCAAACCCAGGACATCATTTAAAGATGGCAGTAACAACAAAACCATCTAAACTAAAACCAGGTAGTAAGTCTGCTAATCGTAGAAAATCTTTTTGTGCTAGAATGTCCGGCATGAAAAAACGCTTAACTTCATCAAAGACTGCTCACGACCCAAATTCAAGAATTAATAAGTCACTAAGAAAGTGGAACTGCTAATGTTTTCATTTAAACAATTTAGACAATTACAAGAAGACGGTGGAGCAGTTGCCGCAGGTCCTACAGTTGTAACTGGTGGTGTTGCAGGTATCGGTGCAGGTCCGGCTAAGTTTGCAGAGCCTGGTGTCAATAGAAAGAAAAAGAATAACCCTGTAATGGGTTCAATGGCGAGAAGAAAACTACCTTCATATTAATATGTTCTCATTTAATTATTTTTTGGAATTAGTACCGACTTGGGTGCCTTGGTCAATAATAGGTTTTGGAGTTGCCCTATTTGTACTTGAAGTTTGTTTCAATAAACTCATACCTTTCTTTTATAGATTACCAATAAGATTAATTGCAATCATAATTTTTGGTGCAGGATTCTATATTGATGGTAGACAAGATGTTTTAGTAAGTGCTAAAGCAGAAATTGAAAGAACAGTATCTGAACAAAAAGTTGTTACACAAGAAGTAGTTAAAGTTATACACGATAAAGTAATTCAAGATAGGATAGTCCATGATGAAATTGTTAAACAAATTACTACTGCTGATGACCATATGTGTGATGTGCCTCAGTCTTTCGTCCTGCTTCACGACAACGCCGCTAAAGGTACCGTTTCCGGATTATCCTCAGGAGTGGCTGGATCCAGTTCCGGAATTGCACTCTCTGACGTTGAAAAAACCATCGCAGACAACTACGAACTCTACCACGAACTTGCCGACAAAATGACCGGTATTCAAATGTGGTTGAAAGAACAAAAGAGGATTAATCCATGAAAAAATTATTAGCTGTCGTTTTTCTTTTAATATCAGCTTGCAGTATTCTTCAAGTGTCGCATTTTGATGCTAATGAGTACGAACTTGTCGTAAAAATTAGGTCTACAGCATCTACACAGAAATGCACACCAGATAACGTAGAGAGCCTCTACAAAACATCATTGAATTTAAAAAATTATAGTGAATATGTACCAAATAATGAAAACACATTTACCATGTCTAAAGGTTTGTTTACACTTGTGGATGAATTACATGAGAAAACTGTAATTAATGAAACATACTGTAAACTTAAACTAAAGAGTATTGAGCAGTCAGCAGAGATTATACAAAAGACTTTAGGAGCACAAGCGAGATGAGTAATATAGCAGACTTAGCAATTCAAGCACAAGGTTACCAAGAACTACATGCGAAAGGTGAACTTTCGGATGAAGACTTTAAAGAACTTGTTGGTGATTTGAAGATTGAGCAATCAATACAAGAATCCGCCGCTGAAGATGAACAGACACAGATGTACCATCAGATTTTGATGGGTGTATTAATGGCGGCTGAGGCATTAGCATAATATGGAACTTACAAAAGACCAACTAAGACAAATCATACCAAAGAATCCATATCTGGATCACTGGTATAAAGATTTGGCATTACTATTGCCTGATTATGATATCAATACACCGGCAAGAATTGCAGGATTCTTAGCTCAATGTGTACATGAATCTAATGGGTTCACAGCACTTAAAGAGAATCTGAATTATAAACCAGAATCTCTAATTAAAATATTTCACAAGTATTTCCCAACGATTGAGTTAGCACAAGAATACTGTGCGAAGCCAAACAAACAGGAAGCGATTGCAAACCGCATCTATGCTAATCGTATGGGTAACGGACCAGAAGAATCTGGTGACGGTTACAGATACTGTGGTCGTGGGGCTATTCAAATTACTGGTAAAGACAACTACTTTTGGTTTGCCGCCAGTATTGAAATTACACCTGAAGAAGCATCAGAGTATATGCAAACCTTTGAAGGCGCATTACAATCTGCTTGCTGGTTCTGGGAAACAAATAAATTAAATGATGTTGCCGATGCAGGCGATATTGTTAAGATGACTAAGATTATTAATGGTGGTGATATTGGCCTAGAAGATAGAACAGAAAAGTTTAATCACATTAAACAAATTCTAGGGGCCTAATATGCACGATAAAAAATTATTAGCATGGGCATCACTTTTGCTTATTTTACCATTGTCTTTGGCATTTTGCGGTCACGACCAATTTCGTTACCCATGCCAAGACCCTAAGAACTGGGATAAAGATGACTGTAAACCACCTATATGCGATGTTACGAGAACTTGTCCGGAACAAATTTTCAAAGGTCAAAGAGATCCTCGTTTGGGTCCGCCACCTTCACCCGATTCTCAAACTCAAACAATTACACCTTCATGTAAACCCAATGGAGCAAGCTGTGGAAAATAACGAAGTCCCATTCATGTATTCAGAAGACCAGCTTATGGCTCGTCTTAAATTTTTTATTGGTATTTGTTTAGCATTGACATTGACAGGTATTGTCTTTGTTGTGTTATATTCAATTATCTTTATTACTCAACCATTAAACGCTATTAGTCCTATCGACCAAAAGTTCTTTGAGATGATTATTCCGATTGCTACATTCTTAACAGGTACATTATCTGGTATTATGTTAGCAGGTAACGACAAAGACTTAAAGGCTCAAGCACTAAATGCCGCAACTAAACCACCACCAGTCTCACCAGCACCAGTTAATGCACCCAGTACAACTTATGTGCCAACAGCATCTTATGTACCTCCGGCAGTCACAAGACCAACACCGGTTAGTACACCAGTTGCCGTATCCGCTGACCCAGTCGTTGGTTACGGTGGTAAGTTAGCACCTCCACCAGCACCTCAACCGGAGATTTAAATGAGCGCATTAAAAAGTATGTTGAGCGACAACACAGAACAAATTAGTAGCAAAAGAGTCGTAACATTCTTATGCTTTCTTTTGTGTGCCGCCGCTTTCATAAGTAATACATGGTTCGGATTTAAAGTTGATGAACCATTATATAATAGCCTAATGTACATTGTAATTGCAGGCTTAGGATTCACAGCAAGCGAAAAGTTTGCATCAAAATAAGGAATAAATATGAAACAGATTATACTCGCATTAACATTGACTTTTTTAACTGTAGGTTCATTTGCCGAAGAACATGAAATTAAAAAAGTTTGCGAAGTAACTAAAGATGCTTCCGGTAAAGAAAAGAAAGTTTGTAAAGACGTTAAGATTCACAAGAAACTTGACGGTGAGAAATTACCTGAAAAGAAATAATTGTCACGCTTTTTGCTAGAATAGAGGACCTGTCGAGAAAATGACCGAACAAGAAAGTAACGAACTCCGAATTGACGTTGGGGTGTTGAAGTCACAAGTATCGACTATAACCTCACTCTGCGAAAAGATGGACAGCGTAATAGATAAACTAATAGAACAACACGATAAGCATATTGCTAAGGTTTACACCGACATGGATGACAGACGAAAAGAAACCGACAGCGATATCAAAGAAATACACGGTCGAATAGATACCGTCATAGACAAACTACAATTGTCTGAACTGAGGATTATGGAAGAATTGAAAGACCTCAGAAAAGATATGAAAGCACATAATGATGAGGAAGATAAAGCACTAACGGCATTAATGCAATGGAAATGGATGATTGCCGGCGGTATACTTGTCCTTTCATGGTTGATTTCTCACATACATTATGATACAATAGAACATCTATTGAAATAATCATTTAACTTTACTTTATATTATGAGCGTTATTATTGACAGAAGTTTTCTACTTCAAGTGTCTGGTCGTCTGAGTTTGTTTACTCAGAAGAAAGATGACTTGTACAACTTTCGTTGCCCGTTCTGCGGCGACTCACAAAAACACAAAACAAAAGCACGTGGGTACATCTATCGTAAGAAAGATGATTACTTTTACATGTGCCACAACTGTAGCATTTCAACGTCATTCTATAACTTCTTAGACAAGGTCGATTCTGCTAAGACAAAAGAATATGCACTTGAAAGATTCAAAATAAATTCATTTGGTAAAAACACAAACGTCTCAAAAGAAAAAGTTTCTGAGCATGAACTAGAGAGTAATGCACCAGTATTTAAAAAACGATTAGATATACCGACAATTGAATCTTTACCGGAAGAGCATTATGCAAAAACATATGTTAGTGAACGGCAAATACCAAAACAATTCTTTTCTGAACTTTATTATGCCGAAGACTTTAAAGGATTCGTAGATTCTCTCGGTATTGAAAAGGATGGATTAATTGAGAATGATCCTAGACTAATTATACCGTTCTATAATCAACAAAAGAAATTAATTGCCATTCAAGGTCGAGCATTAGGTAACTCTAAGTTGCGATACATTACATTAAAGATGTCCGATGATGAAAATAAGTTCTTTGGACTTGATAGGATTGATTCAGAGAAGATGATTAGAGTAGTTGAGGGACCAATAGACTCTATGTTTATTGAGAACGCCATAGCGACTGCCGATTCAAATCTACCATCGGTAACTAAGATATTTGATAAATCAAAAGTGGTATTAATCTATGACAATGAACCTCGAAATAAAGAGATTGTCAAACAAATGGAAAAGGCAATAGAAGAACACTATAATGTTTTAATTTGGCCAGAAATGGTAGAAGCAAAAGACATTAACGATATGATTTTAGAAGGCTTTTCACAGTTTGAAATTGAAGATATTATTGAAAAACATACCTTTGTAAATTTAAGGGCAAAGATGGAATTTGTCAACTGGAAGAAGGTATAGAATAGCTATATAATACACTAGGAGTGATTGAATGACTTTAAAAATAAACAATACAAAAAATTCATTGTTTAAAAAATCTGGATTTTATGTATATGAAAATGCGATAAGCGAAGATACGGTAAACTTGCTTAAAACGCAATTTGAAATGATGATGAACGTCTCTGCACACAAAGACGGCATTAAAGAATTAAATTATAAGACTATTACAAAATACTCGGATAAACAAGTTCCTCATTCCTATCCACAATATTCACATCATGCATTTGAAAGTTTGATGTTAGTGATTCAACCAAAAGTTGAAGAAGTTACCGGACTAACATTATATCCTTGTTACACATATGCAAGGGCAATGTACGAGGGTGCCATTATGTTAAAGCATAAAGATAGGCCTTCTTGCCAATATTCAGTTACCATGTGTATTGATGAGGATAAGGATTGTGAATATCCTATCTATATGGAAAACTATGCCGGTGAAGTTAGTGAAGTTTACCTTGCACCAGGCGACATGATAGTGTATAATGGGACTGAGTTGAATCATTGGCGTGAACGGTATACTGGCAAAAGACAAATACAAGCCTTTCTACATTATGTCGATGCTAATGGTCAATACGCTGACTACAAGTTTGATAAACGTCCCATATTAGGCATCCCAAAATGAATGAAGTGAAATTAATTAATTACTCACAAGGTAATAATGGTAATCTATTAGAACAAGTCGCATATGCGGCAAGAGTTTCTAATCCATCAAATCAAAATAATAATGATACTGCTGAAAAGTTAGTTCGTTATCTAATCAAGAATCAACATTGGTCTCCACTAGAAATGGTGAGTGTATGTTTAGAAATAAACACTACTAGAGACATAGCAAGACAAATTTTAAGACACCGTTCATTCTCATTTCAAGAGTTTTCTCAACGATATGCGGATGCTTCTAAATTGGGTTTTGAATTAAAGGAGGCTAGACTACAAGATACAAAAAACAGACAGAATAGTTTTGAGACTGATGATTTGGCATTACAAGCGTGGTGGGAACAATATCAAAATAAAGTATTAGAGGTATGTAAAGATGCTTATGCATTTGCCTTAGACAAAGGAATTGCAAAAGAACAAGCGAGAGCAGTATTGCCGGAAGGTATGACTAAAAGTAGAATGTATATGAACGGAACACTTCGTTCATGGGTTCACTACATACAACTCCGAACAGATAAAGCGACACAAAAGGAACATCGTGATGTGGCAATTGCCTGTGCCCAAGCGATTAAAGAAATATTCCCCATGATAGAGGAATTTGTACAACAATAACAACAACAAGGCAGAATATGACAGAGTACGAAGGTATTAAGATAGATTTAGACAGAGATAAACTATTTGATGAATTAGGAGTGAAGAGACTTAAAGAAAGTTACATGAAGGAGGACGAACAATCACCACAACATAGGTTTGCATATGTATCAAAAACATTTGGAAGTAATAAGGAACATGCTCAACGTTTGTATGAGTATTCTAGTAAACATTGGCTCTCTTATTCTACTCCTATCTTATCTTTCGGTAGGAGTAAGCGTGGTTTGCCTATATCATGTTTCCTTAACTATATTGAAGATACTGCGGAGGGTTTAGTTGAAAACTTATCAGAAACTAATTGGCTTTCTATGTTGGGAGGTGGAGTGGGTATTGGGTTCGGCATTCGTTCTGCTGATGACAAGTCTACTGGTGTTATGCCTCACCTTAAAATGTATGATGCGAGTTCTTTGGCTTATCGCCAAGGCCGTACTCGCCGTGGTTCTTATGCCGCTTATCTTGATATTAGTCATCCTGACATTAATTCGTTTATTGAACTTAGAAAGCCTACGGGCGATCCTAACATCAGATGCTTAAATCTGCATCACGGTATTAACATACCGGATTCTTTCATGCAAATCATTGAGAAGTGCATGTTAGACCCTAATGCAGATGATTCATGGGAATTAAAAGATCCTCATTCAGGTGAAGTGCGTGATGTTGTATCGGCAAAGCACTTGTGGGAACAGATTCTAGAACTACGTATGCACACAGGTGAACCATATATTCACTTCATTGATACGAGCAATAGAAAATTACCGAAATGGTTGAAGAAATTAGGTTTGAAAGTACATCAATCAAATCTTTGCTCAGAAATCATTTTACCCACTAACGAAGAAAGAACGGCAGTTTGTTGTTTGTCTTCATTAAACTTGGAGTATTATGATGAATGGAAAAATGACAAACAGTTTCTCAGAGATGTGGCTGAAATGCTCGATAATGTGCTACAATACTTTATTGACAATGCTCCGGATACTGTGGCAAGAGCCAAGTATTCTGCTATGCGTGAGCGTTCTATTGGGGTGGGTGCTCTTGGGTTTCACGCTTATCTTCAGAGAAACAACATAGCATTTGAAAGTGTAATCGCCAAAGTGGCAAATAATAAAATGTTTAAGCATATAAGAAAGGGTTTAGATGAAGCGAATCATCAATTGGGTAAAGAACGAGGAGAGGCTCCAGATGCCGTTGGTACGGGCTTACGCTTTAGCCATCTTATGGCTATTGCTCCTAACGCTAGTTCCTCTATCATTATGGGTAATACTAGCCCTTCTGTGGAACCTTATCGTGCCAATGCTTATCGTCAGGATACTTTATCTGGCTCATACCTCAACAAAAACAGATACCTCGACAGACTCATCAAATCAAAGTTAGGTGAAGTTGATGGTGTACTTTCTGAAAAGTATAGTGATGTTTGGTCCTCTATTATTGCTAATGATGGCTCTGTTCAGCATTTGGATATTCTTTCTGACATCGAAAAAGAAGTATTCAAAACATCAATGGAAATAGACCAACGATGGGTTATTGAACTTGCCGCTGATAGACAAGACCATATAGACCAAGCACAATCATTGAATCTGTTCTTTAGACCAGATGCACATATTAAGTATCTACATGCTATTCACTTTATGGCATGGAAGAAAGGTTTGAAGACTTTATACTATTGCCGTTCTGAGAAGATTGGTAAAGCAGATAAAGTGTCAAAGAGAATTGAAAGACAAGTAATTGAAGAATTAGATATGACACAAGTTGCACAAGGCAACGATTGCCTAGCATGTGAGGGTTAAATGAAAGACATTAGAGTATTAGTACAAGCAGGAGGAGACGTAAAAGATTTTGTGTTTCCTATTGTTTTGAGTACACCCGATAGTAGCACACTTGCTACCATATGCAAAGGTCAAGAAACTGAAGTAGTCGGCAAAAAGGTCACAATTATAGTGACTGCTGACCTGACTATCAAGTTTAAAAACCCAAGAGCAAAAAGGCCATACATTGTCTTTATTGATTCTGAAAAAGGAATAAAAAAGAAAGTAAAGATGTATGAGAAGATTAATGCTCATTATGAAGATTGGACAGGAACTCATTTCTTAGTGGTACGCAGAAAAGATACCGATAGAAAAGAATTCTTATTATTGATTGCAGACGATAGATATATTAACACATTGATAACACATTAAAATGAAACCAACAATCGCTATGTTTATTAACGACCCAAAATGCTCAGTTCAATCTGGCAATGGGTTGATGAGAGCACTTGGCGAACATTACAATTTCAAATTATTCTCAAAGAGTGAAATGGAGGAAGGCTTCTTTGACAAGAACATTGACATCGTAGCCTTTCCTGGTGGATTCGGTGATTCAGATTCTTTCGATACACTACTTAAAGAAAATGGTAGATATGTAAGAAAGTTTGTGAGAAAGGGTGGTAAGTACTTAGGTATCTGTATGGGTGCATTTTGGGCAGGTAGACATTACTTTAATCTATTAGAGGATGTAGATGTGTTCCAATATATAACTCAAGAAGATGCTTGTACAAGAAGACCCCATGCTAAAAATATGCCGACAGAATGGTATGGCGGTTTGATGAAACACAATATGTTCTTTTATGACGGACCTACATTTGTGGGTGATGGTGAGTTCAATACACTTGCTACATATTCACAAAGCGGATTACCTATGGCAATCAGACAGAAGAATATTACATTGATTGGTTGCCATCCTGAAAGTGAAGAATTCTGGTATGATGGTTATTCTTATATGAAAGGTAAGTATCATGGTGGTATTCAACACGACTTACTACTAGATGTAGTGAATGAACTTATGGGGATAAAATGATTGTAATTGATTTGCTATTTGCAGGATTTATAACGTGTATTGGATGGTGGGGTGCAGAGCATTATGTTATTGAGCCTTATTTCCCGCCACCAATCGAACAACAAGAAACAACAACAGCAACAAAGAAATGAAAAAAATACTACGATTTACAGCAGAATGGTGTAAGCCATGCGTACAGTTAACTGAGAACTTAGAACGTGCAGATTTAAAAACACCGCTTGAAGTTATCGACATTGAGTCTGATAATATTCTTGCAACAGAACATGGCGTTCGTAATTTACCGACAATGATTATGTTACAAGACGGTAAAGAGATAAGCAGATTAGTAGGACTCAAAACACCTAAACAAATTAAAGAGTGGGCAAACGAATGATTAAAAAAGCTGGCACAAATTTAACAGACACAAGAGATTCATTTAAACCATTTAGTTATCCTTGGGCTTATGAAGCCTGGTTGAAACATGAGCAGTCACATTGGTTACATACAGAAGTGCCAATGATGGAAGATGAGAAAGATTGGAAAAAGAAACTGACTGCTGGTGAGAAAAAGTTTTTAACACATATCTTTAGATTCTTTACTCAAGGCGACATTGACGTTGCCGGTGGTTACGTTAAAAACTATCTACCACATTTTGCACAACCTGAAGTTCGTATGATGCTTTTAGGTTTTGCGGCAAGAGAAGCATTACACGTTGCGGCTTATTCTCATTTGATTGAGACTTTAGGTTTACCTGATACAACGTACAATGAATTCATGGAATATGCCGCTATGAAAGAGAAGCATGAGTATTTGTTAGCACAATCAAACGTTGAAGCAACTGCATCAACAACTGCTAGAAATATTGCAATGTTCTCAGCGTTCACAGAAGGTATGCAACTGTTCAGTTCGTTCATTATGCTCTTAAACTTCCCAAGACATGGCAAGATGAAGGGTATGGGTCAAATCGTCACATGGTCGATTGTAGACGAAACTCAACATACCGAAAATATGATTAAATTGTTTAGAACATTCATACAAGAGAATCAAGCAGTTTGGAATGATGAACTCAAAAGTGAGATATATACAATTGCAGAAAGAATGGTACAATTAGAAGACAAGTTTATTGACTTGGCTTTTGAGATGGGACCTATGGAAGATTTAACTTCAGAAGACGTTAAAAAATACATTCGTTATATTGCAGACCGTAGATTAATCTCTTTAGGTCTAAAAGGTGTTTTCAAAGTTAAACGTAATCCTCTACCTTGGGTAGAAGAGATGATTAACGCACCTACACACACCAACTTCTTTGAGAATAGAGCAACTGACTATGCGAAAGGTGCTTTGAAAGGACATTGGAAGGATGTGTGGGCACATTAAAATAATAATAAGGAAATAAAATGGAAAGACAAGTAACCGGAGAATGTAGCAGTTGTGAATCTCACTATACAATTGCTTTTGTTGAAGAAATAGTATCGGAAGAATTACCTGAGTATTGCCCATTTTGCGGTGAAACCATTGAAGCCATCACGGAAGACTATATAGATGATGATGACTTCAATGAGAATGAGGAATGGGACAACTAAATTGGAAATATAAAGAACAAGAATTTACCGAAGAAATGATTGGCGACAATTATGGCTTTGTCTACTTAATTACCAATACCGTTAATGGTAGAAAATATATCGGTAAAAAGTTCTTTTATTCTAGCAAGACTAAACAAGTCAAAGGTAAGAAAAAACGTTACAAAATTTTTAGTGACTGGCAAACTTACTATGGAAGTAGTGAGGAATTGAAAAAAGATGTTATAATACACACAAAGGAAAACTTTACTAGAGAGATAATTCATTTATGCAAATCTAAAGGTGAATGTGGTTATCTTGAGGCTAAAGAACAATTTGTGCAAGGTGCTTTGGAAAGTGATGACTATTACAATACATGGATTATGGTAAGAGTAAGAAAGTCACATATTAAGGAATATAATGCTGGACTATCTAAAATTAGTTGAAGGTTACGATATATTATTTTTCATTCCTAATGACGAGCATGAAGATGCTATGACGGTCAGAGGTGAAACATATCTCGATAAAGGGGAAGAAATTGACCGCACATCGGTAGGACCTTCATGGACTGTAATGTTGTTTAAATACAACGAAGAAGGTATGGTAACAGACCTAGAACGATTTGATGCGGTACTTTCAGAGCCTAGAGAGTACATTTCGACACTTATACCGGATGACTGGTTTGGTGTTGTTGCTAGAAGAACAACAAAGTCTGCCGAAATAATTGAAGATTTATTTGACAGCCTTAAAAAATTATGTTAGAATCATACATGTAACTACCGAAAGAATATATGATTTTAATTGATATTAACCAAGTTGTGCTATCAGGACTAATGGCACAAATTGACCAGAAAAAACAGTTTGATATGCCGGAAGATATGTTCAGGCATATCGTATTAAATATTATTCGTTCACACGTTAAAAAGTTTAAAAACAAATACGGTGAAGTTATCATCTGCTGTGATAACAGAAAATACTGGCGCAAAGAAGTCTTTGAATTCTACAAAGCAAGCCGAAAGAAGAGCAGAGAAAAGTCTAAGTTAGATTGGCACTACATATTTGATATGCTGACTAAATTTAAAGACGAGATTAAGCAAAATATGCCTTACAAGGTCATTGACGTTGAAGGTGCAGAAGCCGATGATATTATTGCAACTCTTGCCGAAAGTTCAAACCCAAACAAAGAAAAAGTTCTAGTGCTGTCTAGTGACAATGACTTTCTACAACTTCAAATGTTTAAGAATGTCACACAATACAATCCTGCAACTAAAAAGTTCTTAGTTTCCGAATCACCAATTCAAGACTTAAAGTTAAAAGTCATTCAAGGTGATAAAGGTGACGGCATACCTAATGTTTTATCTCCTGGTGACACGTTTGTATCCGGTGGAAGACAGAAAGCACTAACAGAGGCTAATCTTGCTCTGTTACTCAATACACCACACGAAGACTGGTCTGATGATGTGGCTAAGAAAGGATTTGAAAGAAATCGTCAACTGATTGATTTCAGATACATACCGAAAGAACTTAAAGAAAAAATTATAAACGAATACAAAACAGTAAAGCCTCAATCAAGGCAAAAAATGTTCTCTTATTTCATTGATAAGAGACTGACTAATCTAATGGATGTAATAGAGGAATTTTAATGGCTACGAAAAACATATATGAGATATTCGATGAGTTCGAAAAGGCAAAAAGCCATCAAGAACGAATGAATATCATTGGTAGAAATTTAAGCGGTACACTTGTTGAAGTTTTGAAGATGACTTTTCATCCGGAATATCAATGGAAGATTACAGAGTTACCGAGTGACTACAAAATACCGACAGACCAATTACCAGGTCTTACATATGACACAATAAGTAACAAAATTAAAAAATTATATTTGTTTAGAGAAGGACATCCTACTGCAAATTCTCTAACCCCAAAGAAACAGAATGAATTACTCATTCAAATGCTAGAATCACTAGAGCCTCGTGATGCTGAGGTTATTTTAGGTATCTTTAACAAAGACCAAGGTGTTAAAGGTTTAGATTATAAGTTTGTGAAACAAGCATTTCCAGCAATGTTGCCATAAGGAGGTAAATTAGGTGTCAAAATTTTTGGGTAAGTTTCGGAAGGACCAAGATACTTTAGAAGATTACAATGAGTATCAAAGGAATCGTAAGAAAAACAAAAAGAATAAGAATTTCAAGCATTTTGCCGATATGGATTATGCCGAACAGGAGTCTATAACTTTAAGACCTAGAAATAGAAAACCGTTGCATTAATACAACATTGCCTTGACAAACCTCCACAGGTGTGCTAGAATTGAAGTTCTGGAGGTTAGAAATGATTATACATCCTAGTTTTAAAAAGACAAAGAAACATAAACTACCAAAAGCAGTACGTGAACAATATGAATCGTGGCTAAAGTCACACACACCTGAGAAAAAAGTCGTTATGAAATCTGAAAAACTTGTCTACAAACTTTCTTCCTCACCAAGAGGCGAGACAGTTCGCTATCCTTCATTAAATACCGGCTTAGCCGTTGCAACAAAAGCACCTGCTAAAGTTTATACGGGTACAAAAGTGATGGGTATTGCAACAATGCACAAATCCAACGCTGTTCCTGTGTTTAATAACGAAGAAGCCGTTGCAATTTCAAGTATGAGACGATAAAATGAAGAAAAAAACATCCTTTGTTGTAAATTTGCAACGTCCTCATTGTCGGACACCGATAAAACCTGTACAACCTCATAAAATTGAGGTAAAATATGCTCGTAAACCCAAACATCCACAAAAAATGAGAGAAAATTATGAAAATTAACCACAAACCACTCGACAAAGTGATGAAGGCATGGGGTGAGAGCATTGAAAAACCCAATTTTTCGAGAATTTATAATGTAGAAGACCTTTTTGAAGACATTCCGGACAATCCTGACGAGATTTTATTCAAAATTCCCGATGAGGTCCTTGCGGAAGCAGGATGGCAAGAAGGAGATGAGATAGAAATCAACGCTGAAGGTCAAACTTTAGTATTAAAAAAGAAAGATGTTGCGGTAAACACACAAAGTACTTGACCTTTGGGCTATTTCTGCTATAATAGAGTCTTACTTATAGGAATGTTATGCAATTAATTCAATCAAAATCTATTTTAGCTAAACTGATGGCTACTGAGAACCTTCTCGTTGAAGAACGTAAGTGTTCTACCGCATCCTTTGATGTCAAAAATCGTATTTTGACAATTCCGATTCTTAGTAAAAAACTATCAACCGAACTTTACGACTTATTCACAGGTCACGAGGTCGGTCATGCACTCTATACACCTTTAGAAGGCATGAAAGCCGCTATCGAATCTAAGACTGTCAATCCTGGCATTCTAAATGTCGTAGAAGATGTACGTATTGAAAAGAAAATTCAATCTAAGTTTCCTGGTCTTAGAAGTTCATTCTTAAAGGCATATAATGAATTGCTTGACCGTGATTTCTTTGATACTGCCAGTAAAGACCTTAATCAATTAAATTTCATTGACCGTATTAACATGCACTCTAAAGGCGGTGCTCAACTACTCATTAAATTTAGTGATGAAGAGAAAGAACTTTTAAAAGAAGTTCAAGAAACTGAAACCTATGATGAAGTCGTTGAAGTTGCTAAACGTATTCAGGCCTTTATGAAAAAACAAGCCGAAGAAAAGCGTGAAGAGCAAAGAGAAAAAATGCGTAGGGCTGAAGACCAAGACGGTGACAGTCCTGAAGATTTCGATATGGACCATAGTGATATGGATTTTGATGACTTAACTGAGGATAATGATGATACTGATTATGAGTCTAGCAATCCTGCTGATGACGTAAAATCTTTTACCGATGAGGCTTACCGCAGAAATGAGAATCGTTTGCTTGATGAAAAATCAAGAGACTTAACATACATGAATGTCCCACAAATCGACACTAAAAAAGTTGTATTTGATTTTAAAGATTTGTATGCACAGTTTATTGCCGATAACGGTACATTAGACCATGCGGGTTTTCAAAAATTACGCAAAGAATCTGAAAAGATTGTTTCTTATCTTGTAAAAGAATTTGAAATGCGTAAAAATGCAGACCAGATGAAACGTGCCTCTATTTCTAAAACAGGTGAATTGAATATGAGTAAAATCTATTCTTACACCTTCGCTGAAGACCTGTTTAAGAAAATCACAGTTGTACCTAATGGTAAATCACACGGATTAGTTATGTTTATTGACTGGTCCGGTTCTATGCAAAATCACTTGAAAGGTACTGTTAAGCAATTGTTTAACTTAGTATTATTCTGCCGTAAAGTTTCAATACCTTACGAAGTGTATGCTTTTTCTGACAATCTTACTGATAGCCTCTCTGATGAAAACTCACCTACAAACTATGTCGTAGAACCTAAAAAAGGTGATATGCAACTCGGTTCTTTCAGATTATTAAATATTCTTTCTAGCCGAATGAGTTCTTCTGAATTCTCAACTGCATGTGCCGCTTTATGTTCCTATTGTAACTATAGTGCTCTGACTGACGAGTATGGTCAAATGAGTAGACGTATGCCAAGATGGTTCAGTCTCGGCTCTACACCTTTGAACGAGACTATCATTGCCGCTATGAAACTTGTACCAGAATTCAAAGAAAAGTATAGACTTCAAAAAGTTCATGCTGTGTTTTTGACTGATGGTGAAGCCAATACAATTGACCATGTGTGGATTGATAAACCTTCTGATGGAATAACAACATATGGATGTACACAAGGTGTATCTGCATATCATGGTGCAATTATCCGTGATCCTATCAGTAGAGAACAGGTATACATCGAACAAGCGTACAGAACTTTTGTGACCAAAGGTCTAATTCAATTGATGAAAAAGACTGTTGATTGTACTGTGATTGGTTATTATCTTTTGAGTTCCAGCGAAATGAGAAGAAATAGAAGTAACTTCTTTACATCAAGTATTCAACTTGAAGATGCTCAATTAGACTTTAGAAGAAACAAATTTGCAGTCGTTAAAACTGCTGGCTTTGATGAATACTATTTGTTGAAATCTGAAGAGAGTTCTATCTACAGTTACGGAAATAGAAAATCTGATATTGAAGAAGATGATGAAGATACTTTTGAAGTTGCCGAAAATGCAACTCGCCGTGGCATTGCATCAGCCTTTGCAAAATTCAATGCCGGTAAAATGTCGAATCGTGTTGTTCTTAACCGATTCATTAACTTAATTGCATAGGAGATAAAATGCGCTCAACATTAATTGAACAAGTGAATGACGGATGGGTTGTTAAACTATTGGAGAATGATAAGGTTGTCAAAATGTCTGTCATCAGGGATTATGCGGATGCTGTAAAATTCTCTGAGCAGTATATCAAAGAACAACCTATTAATGAAAAAGTATTACTTAAGGAAAACCTGTGAGCGATTTAACTAAAGAACAAAAAGAGATTTTCTGTATTGCACAAGAAGAATGTGCTGAGGTTACTCAAGCAATATCTAAAATTTTTAGATTCGGTATAAATGCAGAATACAATAACAAAACAAACGTACAACGATTAGAAGAAGAAATCGGTGACTTAGTTGCAATGATTAATCTTATGGTGCGTAAAGAAATTATCAATGAAGATAATGTATTGAAAGCGGTAAATTCAAAAAATGAAAGACTTAAGACCTGGTCTAACATTAATCTAAGTGAAATTGCATGATTGATAACATAGTGTATGTTGCTATTGTATTTTTCTGTACAGGCAATCAATGCGGTGTTATCTCTGTAGAAAAGCCATATAACAATTATGATGTGTGTATGGCAGAAGTTCAAATTGCTGAAAATAAATTCAGAGAAGATAAGAGAGTCACTATCGTTGAAGGTAGATGTGCAAGTTTAAAACTAGGAGTTAAATCATAATGGATTGGACAAGATTCGGTGAATTAGTACAAAAACATTTTGAGAGTTCTGATGCCTCATATATCCATCCGGATGATTTAGAGATAGGTGAAAATCTATCTGATTATCCTGAAGTAAAACTTACCTTTGAAGGGTTCGGAGATTTAGAATTCGAAGATGGTAGTAACTATAGGTATGAAGAAGGCGGCAATAAAGACATGAGGTCTTTCTGCTTATTCATACATAAGAATTCTGGTAAAGAAGGGTTTGAATTTCCTGAACATGATGTTGCCTCATTCACATTCGGTAATATGATTTATCACCGCCCTAAAGAAGAACTGCATGTCTACGGTTGGTATGATGTTCCTAAGGACGAGTGGTATGTTGTTACCGAAGGAGTAGACCCAGGAAAAGGTGAAATGACTGCCAAGCAGGCGCTAAAAATCTTAGAAGTGTTGGATAAGCGTTACTGGCTTGAAACTGATGAACCTTTATCAGAACAGGAACAAACACGCTGGCCATTTCCTACTGAAACTCCGCCTTAAGCAAATGTACGAAACAATTGTCTTTGTTGGAATTCTCTTGTGAGTCTTTCAACATCGGCAGTTGTAGATGGCTTCTTAGATTCGATATACAGTTCTAGTTCAGATTGTTTCATGCGTTGACCCAAGAATTTAAAAAATTTAATGATACCCATTGTTTCCCCTATTAGTGTTTATACTAATATATATACAAGTTTTATATTTCAAAACGATGACAGACGAACAAATTTTAGAGTTTTATAACAAATTGGTAGAATTCAATGGTGGTACAGTTCCTCATCCAGAACACCACCCTTTACAGTTTGCCTACATAGTTAAAATGTACAGATATTACAAGGAGAATAATAATGGGTGACGGTGGTAAAGGGTCTTCACCAAGACCTTATAGTGTTGACAAAGAAACTTTTTCTAATAACTGGGATGCTATTTTCGGTAAGAAAGAAAAAAAGGTTGACACGGAAGTAGAAAACGTGTATAATGATGAAAGATTAGTTTCAATTTTCGATAAACAAGAACTAGCAAATAATTATATTAAGGAGTGATTATGGACTTAGAGTATTATGGATTGTTTTTAGTAGGTGCCATTTTGGTGTCTTTGGGTATTGTCGTTATAGCATTAGCGGCACTTTTGATTAATCATCTGTATACCAAATACTGGAAATCGGTACAGTTGTTTAGACTTTACAATTTTGAAGAAGAAAAAATGCCAACTGAAGTGGTAGCTAATAATGACATCAAAACTACTAAAACAGTTTAAAGAGGCTCAGCCTTTTAGTCATCTGATTATGGATGACTTCTTTGGTGAGGATACTGCCAAGAAGATAGCGAATCAGTTTCCTGCATACGACTCTGATGCATGGACTGCCCACTATCTAAATGCGATAGAAGACAAGAAGACTTCTAATCATTGGGACAAGTTTCCGGCATCTATCTACACGGCACTCAGTTATCTCTGTTCACCATGGTGGGTAGACAAACTTACCGAAATCACAGGATTACAGGAAATCTATCCTGACTATGGTCTTCATGGCGGCGGTATGCACTCACATAGACCTGGTGGTTATCTGAACATTCACAAAGACTATTCTATTCATCCTAAACTGAAACTAGAAAGAAAGTTCAATATCATTATCTACGTGACACCGAACTGGCAACCTATTTGGGGTGGCGGTCTAGAATTATGGAGTCACAACGAAGAAACCGGTAAGCCTAAAGAACTGGTAACTAAAGTTGAGAACAAATTCAATCGTGCGGTTTTGTTTGACACAACTATGAATTCATGGCATGGTCTTCCTGAACCGATTGCTTGTCCTGGTAACTTCAATAGAAACTCTCTTGCGATGTATTATCTGACCAGACCGTCACCTGATGCAGACCCAAGAAATCGTGCTTTGTTTGTAGCAGATAAAGACCAAGAGAATGATCCTGAAGTCGAGGCTTTAATTAAAAAACGGAGTGGTATGTAATGCAAAAATTATTATGGGTGATTGCTGGTAATTTGTATGAATACAATAATTATATTGCCGAAAAGGACCGCAAAGGTGAAGATATACGAAATTTGGTCTACTTAATTGATGCAAACAAATTACATGGTTATAGTGAAGTTCATGGCATCTTCATCGGTACTTGGCGAAACCGTACAGATATCAATGAAATCATTTATAAAATAGGCACAATCAACGGTAAAAGACCGGTCGATTTTGTACTTGGTGCCGATTCAAAAATTGGGACAACAATCGGAACAACACTCCCAGTATCTAATGGTGGGACTGCTATTAATAAGGTAGGCGAATTAGAAAAGAAAATCAAAGAACTCAGTCAAATCATAGAAGACAAAGTAGGAACTTCTGTGTGGGTAGAATCAAATGACGTGTAAAACACACCCTGATGCACCACATGGATTTGTCCGTGATGCAAGTCATACGGAAGACAGATATGTTTGTGAATGTGAGTTTTGGGAGGAACCGGAGGTGATTGAAAAAATTAAAGCAGGGGCCAATATTCATGCAGGTGACGGTGGTTATAGTATTGGTACTAAAGAAGCATATGAAGCCTTTGTAAAGATTCGCAATAAGTCATTAGAAGAAACCAGAGATAAAGAATGAAAGAGACCGACATAGAAAGACTTATCGAAAGAACTACAAAATCTCTGTGTGGTTGTTATTACTGCACAAAGGAACGTGATGTATTTGAAACATTCTCAAGAATGATTGTGTGTCCAGTTTGTGGTAACAAAAGGTGTCCCAAAGCAACTGACCACAACTATGAGTGTACAGGCAGTAATGAACCAGGTCAAAAAGGGAGTCGATATTTAATATGAGTGAACTAGACATAGATGCCATCAAAGAATACGGAGCCCCGTTGACCGGTAAATATAAACATTTCTGTAGGGACTTCGATGGTCTTCCGATAGACGAAACAAAGTATCAGTTTCAATACTGTCTTTGCTTTGAGGATTCGGTAGAAGTCAAACGTCTCAAAGAAGCCTTTGAGGAATCTCAATGAACGAACTAATTCAAAGTCTTTTACACAAAGCACAGATTGCTCATAATCCGCCAGGAACATATCTGAGATATGACAACATTTCACCAGAACAGCTTCATAAGTTGGCCGAGTTGATTGTGAGAGAATGTTTAGAGGCTTGTAGCAGAGCAAATGAGATTAGACATTTTGTACCGCCAACACAAGAACAAGTGGTATTGAGTTGTATGCGTGAGATTGAAACAACATTTCGGAGTTGAAGAATGAACGAACGAATTAGAGAAATTTCTCAAGAAGCTAAACAATATGCTCTCGATAGTATGATTAAAATCTCAGACAAAGAAGAAGCATTAAAAGTCTATGCGGAATCATACGACATAAAGTTTGCCGAATTGCTGATTAGAGAAGCGGCAAGAATAGCTGATATGGTCAGCGAGAATAAAGTCGAATGGGTCGGTGGAAACATCTTAAACTACTTCGGAGTCCAGGAATGAACAAACGAATAGGACAACTTGCCGAACAGGCTGGACTTCTAGGTCCTACTAGCCGAGTAGGAAACTCACACGAAGCCACAGAGAGGTTTGCCAAACTGGTTAAAGATGACTATAGTAAAAGACACGCTCGACTATGGTTAAAGAGAATTGATGATGCCGTCAAAGCCGAACGAGAAGAAATTGAAAAGCGAGTCATGGAGTTGGATGAAACCTTAGCAACACGAGTCAATGTGATTAATAAAGCGATTCGAAGATGATAAAGATACCGTATGAGGACATGAAGTTCTATTATACTAAGAGTTTCTACGATTACAATATCGAAGGCACCTGTCTGTACAATGGTAAAATTGCTCTGTACCATTCTGTAGACGAGACAGACTATCAGGCTATGACTGATGCTTGTCATTATTGCTCAGACCGGACCTCAGATCCTTACCAGTGTACCTGTGAAAACGCACCGAATGTCTTCTGCTATATCACGGAGTTGCCTCTGAGTAAACGAATCTATCATAGACTGTATGCCTATCTGATATTCTTTTGGTTCCTCAAGAATTTCGGTAGAAATGGATATACTTATTGGAGAAGATGGACGAGATGACTGAATTTATATACGGGGTTATTATAGGAGTATTCTGCCACCTTCTGTGGTTCTTTATGATTAAGCCTATACTAAAGAACGCTTGGAAAAATTCGAAAATTCCTCTGGAGCCACCTGAAAAAAATTTTAGGAACCCAAAATCGGTAAAAATCGAAATGGCTCTAGGATCCACAGAAAATAAAAAATTGAAAAAAAGAGTTTGACCATGGTACAACTTTTTTTTATTTTATCGGCCCCCTAAGGCCCCCAAAGGAAAACAAAAGTACTCCCAGGGTCTCCCAACCGCAAACCAAAGTATTACCCTCTGAGGACCTCTGATATCCTCTGAGAAACCAAAGTACTACAAACGACCCGGCGCCTCGGCCGTTCCGCAAACAAAAGTACTACACTCCAATCCATTTTGAGAACCTGGGTTCTCAACCGGTATCCTAATACCACTCCGGAACCTGGGGGCATTTTCGGTATCCTTGACAACCTTGCCATTCCGGTGTATAATGGCTCCTTTATAACCAATGAGGTAAATTTTATGCCAAAATCTAAAAGCGAGGTGGTTCCTAGCCTGGTATTGTCCGAGGCTCTAATGAACCACATTAATACCAGCCAAAGGCTCAAAGGTTCTCCACAGGACTCTGCCGACCGGTATACAATAGGCTACCTGGTCTCCATGATAGCCGATTTTATCGAAGCCGAACCAGCGATTGCCGATATGGTTGAAAATAGAATTAAGGTTATTCAATTGAGAATATTAGAGGATAATTTTAAGGGGTTCCACAATGTACAGTAAAACCGAAGAGACAATCTTAAAGGTCCTTTTTATAGTAGGCTACTCAATAGCCATTGGCGTGATTCTATTAGAGACAATGGGATGGCTAGGGGGTCCTGTGAGATAATGAGAGTATATTAGAGACCCTCTAAGAACCGAAAACCTTGGAAAACCTCCAAGGTTTTTTTTGGTTCCGAATGGAAAATCGGCAACAACGGCCGAAAGTGGTACCGGCAACTATACCAGCGACCACTAGCCCGCTTTTCGGTATCTTGCCGGTTTATCTGTGGATATCCTGTGGACAATAAAAAAGCCCCTATACTTTGGGGCTATTCTTTTAGGTTATTCGGTAACCTTTATTTACTCTTCAATTATGCCTACTTGAGTCATTTTAGATAATATACCTTCCATGCTGTAATTTTCGAAGCCTTGGAAACCGGTGCGGAAGATATCGGCAAGGATTTTCCTTTGTTCGGTAGGCTCTTGGTCCATAAACCATTCTACCTCATAATCGGTTATTTTGGTAATAATAGTATTCATTTAATCTCCTCAATTGCCAGTACTATACGGCTTATTTTAAAAATCCAATTGGCATATTCGGATGCCTCTTGAAGGGTGCGGAAGGTTTTGGTATCTACTCGGTACATTATGGGGTTCCTAGGTTATAATACAATTCATTAAAAGGGTGAACGGTAACCATGGCATAGAATACTTGGCCTAAGGCACCGGAATTAATCTTAGACTGGCACATGGCGGCCTTATTTTTGGTACCGAAAACACCAACGACCTTAAATGGTTTGTCCTGGGTCAATTTTACATGGACAATGTATATGGATTTTTTATTCATTAAACGGCTCTAATAATACGTTGGAGGGAATGTACGGAATTATCTGCCATTTTGGCAAGGCTCTGAAGCCCTACGGTTGACATGAAAACCCCAAGGAGAAAACCTACTAAAATTTTAATCATATATTAATCCTTTTTATCAAATTCGGTTACATTGGAAAACAGGAGGTTTTCCTCATACTGGCATAATTCTTGGATCTCGGCATCGGTCATGGTTTCTAATGATTCGGTAGAATACATGCACATTCTAAGGAAAACCTCGGCATTGTGTCTCATGGTGGATTTTTCGGTATTCATATATTTTTTAATCTCTTATTGTCTTAATATGGATCTATTATAACCGAATTCGGTAGAATTGTCAAGTATTACCCCTCTGGAGTGTAGGGGTATTATTTGAAAACTCAAGTATTCATTTTAGGAATGAATACTTTTATATTCAACAATCAGGATCATAATCTGCCCATTCGGTAGCCTCTGAAGGCTCATACTCGGCAAATTCCTCATACCGTGATTCCGCATCCTGTTCCATGCGGTACTCGGATTGTGCCCTTACAAGGTTGGCAAACCTCACAAGGTCGATCCCTTCGGTATAAAAATAACCAGTGGTGGTGTCATAGGTCGCACCTGAACGGATGGCAAATTCCATTAGGTCTTGGTTTTCTGGATCGGTAATGAATTCCATGGTTTCTCCTTTATTCATTAATATGGGAATAATCGTCTAATTCAATTTCCAGGTTTTCCTCATACCGTGATTCCGCATCCTGTTCCATGCGGTCTCGGTATTGGGCTCTTTCCATATTCTCAAAATAAGAATCGGAATCCGCTTGGTCGGTAGGATCAATTTCCAGGTTTTCCTCAAATAGTTCGGATATATCTCGGTCCTTTAATTCTTGGATCAATTGGTCGTCCGTCATATTGAAATAACCAACAAACCCAAATTCCAGATAGGAATCCAATAGTTCGGCACCTGAGCCGTGCATAATGTATTCAAAATCGGCGGCGCATAATTCTTGGATGGCTTTTTCTCGGTTGTACATTTAATTTCCTTTTTTTAAATTATATGGGGCAGACTGAAAATTGGAGAGTATTTTTAGTGGATTCGGAAAGGGCTGATACATTCCATACCTCGGTTTCGGTTGTGAAAAGGTAGGCGTATTCACAACCGCACTGGTAATAATAGTCGGTAAATTCCTCTATGGAATTAAATTCTCGAAAATCATTACCGGCACCGTGGCTCTCATTGTAGAATTTACATTCCTCAAGGGTAGGGGCAATGACGGACAGGTCGCCTCTGGCAATAAGGGCAATGGCATGGGACAAGGAATTGTGGTACTCGGTAAGGTGCCTACCCATATGGGCAGGATAACCGTCCCAATGAGCATATATTGCCACAATTTTATTACCACATTTTACACCTATACAGGATCTGGTTGCCATATTCTTTTCCTCTCAAATAAAATTAAATTATAACCTAAAACGGTAAAATTGTCAAGGAATACCCCTACACTTGGCAAGGGTATTAATATCACAATTTTAAACCATAAAAATGTAAGGCTTATCCCATGATCCGATATCTAAGTCGGTATAATAAGCGGTATCAAAATAATCAATTTGGGCATCGGAATTATCATACCAGCCGGCAGATTTTAGGGCGGCCATAATTTTGGTAATGGTCTCTAATGCTTTGCCGGTGAAGGCATTTTGGTAGTGGTATGGGTTCACTTGGATATAACGGTCGGCTATCGTACCTCTACCGGATGAAAGGTAGGAGGTCTTGGCCGTCTCATTATAATTGGTAATAAAATCAATCGGTGCGGATTTTATTGTCATGGCAATGGTCATATGGCTACGGACTTTTAAGGAGTATTTGATGCCTAAAGGCTTGCAAATTTTCTTAAGGTTCTCATTAATGATTTTTTTACGCTCTTGGTTCATATATGCCATTTTGGTTTCCTTTCAAATTTTGATGGATCAATTATAACGGTTTTCGGTAAGATTGTCAAGGAATACCCCTACGGAATGCAAGGGTATTAATTTGACTACCCTACTAAGGACTGGAGGTACTCGGTTAGCCCCAATTCGGATTCCATGGCACTTATGAGGCTGGCACCGCTGGTGATATAATATTCTCCGGCTCTTTCCATGAGGTATTGAGCATAACCCTCCTCAATACCGTATTCCACTTCCTCATATGCCATAATGGCACGTTTCAGGGTTTTAAATTTTAGCATTTTATTTCCTTTGTTTTCTTAAATTATGGCTCTATTATAGCCTACAATTGCCGAATTGTCAACCAGTACCCCCACGGAATGGTCGGGTATTAAAATTAATACTAAGGTTCGGCACGCCGGGGGATTTTTTAATACTTTTGTTTCTTAAATTTACCGCAAACCAAAGTACTACATTTTATGGCATTTTGAATACTCAGGTTTGCAGGAAAATACCCTAGTAAATTGTAGGGGTATGCCTTGACAATTCGGCAATTATGGTATACAATAGAGCCTTATTAGATTAAAAGTGAAAGGAAAAACAATGGCAAAATCATTAATTAAGGGAGTAAAAAACTCCCAATGGATCCGTGTTATCATGGAAGGCCAGTACCAAGTGGATGTACAGGTCGGAAAATTAGATACCATTAGACCCCTAGCCCACCGGCTAGCCGTATGGTCAGGATTAGAGGACCTTGTCCGTAAAAACCAATTGAACCCTGGCAATGGTGGCGGCCAGTCCTCATATTTTTATGATGACCAATTTAACCGCCATCCATACCAAGTCCAATTTTACATTCTATAAAATTGTGATATTAATACCCTTCCATTCCGTAGGGGTATTCCTTGACAATTTTACCAGTTTAGGATATAATAGAGCCATAGTTTAAGAAAATAAAGGAAATTAGAATGCCAAAATTAAAACCAACCGTCCGCCTTTCCAAGGTTTCAAAATTAGACGGTAACCTATCATGGTCCCTCCAAGCCTTAGATACCTGCCCAGGTTCTAAGGATGCCAATGGCGACCTAGTTCCTGCCTGTTCCGGTTGCTATGCTACCGACGGACTTTACCATATGCCTACCGTTATGGAACCACGTATTTTCAACCAGCAGGACTGGAAACGTGATGGGTGGGTTGCCGATATGATCCAAGCCCTTGCCAAGTCCAAGCATTTCCGCTGGTTTGATTCCGGGGATGCCTATGCACTAGAATTGTGCGAGAAAATTTACCAGGTTATGGCAGGTACTCCTAACACCAAGCATTGGTTACCAACCCGCATGGGTAAATTTTTCAAATTCCAGGCTATACTTGCCAAAATGCAGGCATTGCCTAATGTAATGGTCCGATTCTCCAGTGATTCTATTATGGGTGAATTTACACCAGGTGTCCACGGTTCCACAATTGTGAACGATCCTACCGTGGTTCCAGAAGGTGCTACCCTTTGCCGTGCATATGAGAATGCCGGCAAGTGTTCCGGTTGCCGTGCGTGTTGGGATAAGGAGGTTGCCGTTATAGCCTACCCAACCCATGGCCGCAAAATGGCGAAGGTTATCCGCATTGCCCTAGCCGCTTAAACTAAAGTATTCAAAAAGCCCCGGCGCCTCGGGGTAATACTTTTTTCTTATACCGTATACTTTCCGTGTACTGTATAAAAAAACAGTAAAACTTTTTTCTTACTGTATGAAATTGCAGTACAACTTTTGTAGTACTGTATAAATTTACAGTAAAACTTTTTTCTTACTGTATAAAAACCCTGTAACACTTTTTTACTAAGGAGCCTTTATGAATACTAATTCAGTAACCGTCACACCAGTCCCTTGGGCTCTTATGTGGAACCACCTCATGCGTGGCAAGACCTCACCACTTTCCGTACAGTTTGTCCATTCCTATGTTCAAACCCTTGGCAAAGTGACCACGAGCCATGACCCTTCCAAGTAGGACGAGGTAGGACGAGGTGAATAAATTGAGTGTTGTTTTCCGGCAACATTCACTTGATTTTCTTCAGGAAATGCTTTATAATCAATCTTTTAAATGACGAGGTAAATTATGTCAGACATCAAACAGGTAAACGGTATGTTCCAAACTGTAATCAACGGCAAGACCGTGAGACGTACTAAAATGTCCAGTCTACAATATGCTATCCGCAAAGCAGGTGGCACTACAGGTAGCACCGAGCAAGTCGAGGTAAAAGAATCCAGATTTTCAATCAACGAGCGTTTCGGTTTCCTATCCGATATGGTGACAATGTTAGCACGAGGTGACCAAGCCTCTGTGGTTGTAACAGGTCCTGGCGGTCTAGGTAAGTCACATACCGTTACCAGTGCCCTAGTTAAAACAGGTTTCACCGATACATCCACACTTGAGGAGGGTAGTGTAGTCAATAAAGAAAAAGCCTTTAATGTAATCAAAGGTTATTCAACACCTAAAGGTCTATACCGTACATTGTATGAGAACCGAGACGGTGTTGTGGTATTTGATGATTGTGATTCCGTGTTAAAAGATCCAGTATCCGTTAACCTGTTAAAAGCGGCACTTGATTCCTATGACCGCCGCATTATTTCATGGAGAGCAGATTTTAGAGACGAGGAATTGCCTAATTCATTCGAATTTAAAGGTCGTGTTGTGTTTATTTCCAACATGGATTCTGGCAAACTAGACCAAGCCATTGTGACGAGGTCCCTTGCCGTTGACCTGTCTATGACCAACAAACAAAAGGTTGAGCGTATGCAACACCTTTGCAAGTCTAAAGAGTTTATGAGTGAGTACGCACAAAATCTAAAAGATGATGCCATGGCATTAATCGAATCATTACAGGACGAGGTAAAAGAATTGAGCCTTCGTACTCTCATTCAAGTTACCAAAATCCGTAAGAGTGCCGGTGCAAACTGGAAAGAATTAGCAGAGTATGCAATTTGTGGGTAATCATATGTACAAACTAAAAGAAACAACCAAGTGGGATGTAAAGGTGTCTAATGGCACCTACATATTCGAAAAGAAATTTAAAGGTAATACTGGTAAGGCTATTGGGTTCATTCCTTACAATTCATCCATCCCTACTATGTTCAAGAAACCTACCACAATCGAGATGAAAGGTCGAACCTTTGACGAGGTAATTTAAATTGATTGTGTTGCCAAAAAACCACACTTTGGTTGACATAAGTCCCCTCTTCCGTTATAATTGTATTATGTTTAAAAGGAGTTTAAAATGAGACAGATTGCAGACATTCAGGAGTTATCAGAAAATGGTTATGATTATGATGACATTTGTAGTATCCTTGGTTGCGAGATGGCTGATATTGTTAGCATCCTTGGTGAAGAACCTATTCAACTAGATGATGACGAGGTAGAATTTTATGGATAAATTTGTAAAAGATGACCTGGTAGCCGTATTGGTATCACCAGGTTACGGTGCAGGCTGGTACTCATGGTCAAATGATGAATCAATGTTATTTGATCCTGGTCTAGTTCAATTGATATTGAAAGAGGCTACGTTTGAGGAAAAACTAGAATACGCAAGCACCAGATGGCCCGATGCATACGTTGGCGGCCTAAATGATGTTGAGGTAGAATGGGTGCCTGTAGATACCGAGTTTATGATTGAAGAGCGTGATGGTTCAGAAACTATTGCATATAAAATACATGATGGTTGGCTTAGAGCATAAGGAATGAAAATGAGTAAAGAATTAACATTTGAAGATGAGATTGAGGCATTGGTATTAGAAGATGCAGTATTGTTTTATAATACCGGTTCTATTACAAGTACAAGTAGAAGTCGGTTACAGCAATACGCTGAAGAACATAACCGTGATTTTGAAGAGGCACAATTGATGCATACTGTATTGTTCCCACATGGTTTTCATTGGGCAGGTGAATACAATTTGCAATTGAATAAGGAATATCAATGGACGAGCAACACCTAATTGAATGGGATGTTAAACTGTGGACATATGTGTTATACTATAAAGGTAAACAATATGTACTTAATGTCAATAATATTGTAGAAGCCTATAAACGATTTGAATTGATTAAATACGGACTTGAAAAAAATGAAGATACTGTTTATTAGTAGAGGCAAAGACCAAACTGTTATTACCTTGATGTATACTGAGGATAGTTTCGAGATACATTTACATAATGACAATGGTCATGGTGAACTGTGGAGTACAGCCAACAACTTTGCCGATGCCGTGATGTATCACAAATCATTATGTGAAAAATGTTCTATAAAGTTGAATATGTGATGAAAAAATGGATGGAAAAAGAATATAGTTCATGGGTATATTATGATGATGAAGATGGTATGATAATAGGTTCAACATTCAAATATGGTAATTCAGGTAGCATATGGGGTGCAAAGGTTACTAATGAAAATCAGGATAAAGTATTGGGGCAATTTATTGATTCTGATTTTGCCAGAAGAGCAGTAGAAAACTATTGGGATATGATGAGCAGAACATTATTGGAGCACAAATGAAGTGGTTGTACTTGATTATTAGAATGTTTAAGTGTCCTCACAAGTGGCAACGGTACTCTGAGGTTAATATATGGGAAGATGGTAAAGATATGCCTTCCAATAGGATTTTTGTAACCAAGTGTGCTAGATGTGGCAATATCAAGAAAACTAAAGCGATATGAATTCAACACAATCACGACTACAACCAGGAACTCAAGTAATGTTATGGTTAGGTCCGAGAGATATGCTACCAAATCCTCCACGAGATGATAAACAGTATTGGGACAAAGGTGTAGTGGTTGATGAGCCAGAAATGTGGTCCGGAAGTTGGCAAGTTTTAGTAAAATCGGAGCGCAAAGGTCAATCACCTATTAGTCCCGAGCGTGTATTTGTTATTAAACAACAAGATGAAATTAAATAATGAACGAACGAATTAAAGAACTAGCAAGGAAATCTCAAATGGTTTTCTGGCCAACTGATCCTGAAGTGGTCGAACTGTCCAAGGATATTGATATTGAAAAGTTTGCCGAGTTGTTGATTCGGGAATGTGCCCAAGTTTGTCGAGATCAACCTAATCATTATGCTTTGAAAGCAGACAGAGATAATTGTGCTATTGCTATTGAAGAACATTTCGGAGTTGAAGAATGAAACCTATATTACATATTATAATTGTTATATCATTCGGTGCGTTATTATTTTGGTTGCTATTTACATCCGAAACTGTGTATGAATGTGTTGATGGTAAGTTATATGCGAGACACCTTAACTATTTGTTAGAAACTAAGTATTATTGTTTGCCGATATCTAAAGATTAAAGGAGAAAATCATGGCTGAATGGATAATTGAACCTACAATGAAAAAATCACTTGTTGAGAGATTAGAGTACTTGAATGGTAAAAAGAGAATCGTAGTTGAAACTGGATGGCGTTGGGGTTCATTCAGTTGCACCACCGAAGGTGATGAGCCACCAGTAATCGAAGAAGGTGATGACCTATATGAGTGCGGATATGATGTTGAATTGATTGAGACATGGGACGGATGTTGGGAAGAGCATGAGTTCTATGGCTTTACAGAGAAACAGGAAGAGAAGATGCGTGAGTGGTTAGAAGAAAACTCAGCCTTTGATTTAGAAGAAAAAGGTTTTGAATGTGGTGATACTCAAATGATTATTACCTGTGAGCCTGAAATTAAAAAGGTAGAAAATGAGTCCTGAACTAGACGATAAACTATGCCAGGCATACCCTAAACTATTCTCTCAACGTAATGATGACCCTACTACAACTGCTATGTGTTGGGGATTAGAAGTTGGGGATGGATGGTTTACATTAATAGATAATATGTGCTTCCTCATACAAAACCATATTGATTGGATGGAGAAGAAAAGTATTCCTATTCCTCAAGTGGTTGTAACACAAGTTAAAGAGAAATTCGGCACACTAAGATTCTACTATGATGGTGGTGATGAACACATTGATGGTATTGTAAGACTGGCAGAGTCTATGTCAGGTTCTATGTGTGAGAATTGTGGTGCCGTTGCTAAAACAGAAAACAATAATGGTTGGCTAAGTACTAAGTGTTTAAATTGTAGAGGAGCAAAATAATGAAAATTGATTTAAGTGATGATATGATTGACAAAATTGTGGTTGAGGCATGTACAAACTATAGAAACATATTAAAAGAAGAACTTGCATTGTATGATGAGGATCCGGATAAGTTTTGGATGCATGATAATGATGTGGTTCATGGCAAACATATGATTGTACACCTCGATGCCGTCATACGAGATTTTGGGGGATAAATGTTTGAATTCTTAGAGTTATTTTGGATTGAAATCAAAAGCCGTGTATTCTTAATGGTACTTGGTTGTATGATATTTGTGATTGGTTTTTTTAGTCCTCATGTATGCCTAGGAGCATTATCGAGAATAAGAGTAATTAAGAAAAGAGATGGAGATTTTGATGTATCGAACTAATTGGGATGATTTAAATGGTAAAGAGCAATATGTTCAAATTCTAAAAGATGAAGTTGAAGAACTTAAAACAAGGTTGCGTGAACATGATACCGGACACATCCGTACCACTATTGATGTGATGCAGGATCGCATAGCCGAACTACAGTTACCACAATGGTCTGTTCATATATACGAGGGTGAAAATGATAATTCGATTGAATCTTTCAACAATTATGGGGATGTAATAAACTATTTGATGAAAAAGAAATTTGCACGACAAATTAAAATTGTAAGAAAATAATAAATATTAGACCTACAAGGAGAACTATTATGAAAAAGATTTTACTTGCAATTCTATTAGTATCTACATTCACCGTTGCTGATGCATGTTGCTATCGAGGATATAATCGTGGTGGTTATTATTGGGGTGGTAATGGTTGGGTAGCACCAGCATTAATTGGTGGTGTAATCGGTTACGAACTTGCCCGTCCACCATTGTATGTGGAACAACCAGTAATTGTACAACCACCTGTTGTAATTCCGCAACAAACTGTAGCACCAGTTGGCTACCATTTTGTGACTATTCAGGATCCATCCTGTAATTGCTACAAACAGGCATTAGTACCGAATTAATGTTGTATACCGACAACAAATTGGTAAATAGTGCTTGACATTTTCGGTGGTTATGATACAATAGAGTTTTAAATGTGTGAATAAAGGTACATTATGATTAAATTGAATGACAATCAACGCCAGTTTGTAGTCGCCGCTGAAAAGCATTATGGTGCTAATGCCGTCTTAACCAGAGACAATATTAGCCATGTAGTAAGTGAGGAAGATGTATCATATCCTTACTGGTTAACTAATCGTACCGAACACCGTGCAGGTCGAGGTACATATCAACTACCAAGTCTAGGTAACACATCAATGAAAACTCCTGAGCCAGAATTAGAAGTTGCATTGTCTGCCCAAGTGATGGCATTCAAACAACCTAAGTTACTTGATGAATCCGATCCATCAGTACCAGAACCTTATCCTGACTTTGTTCCTTTCGGTTTCTACAATGACCTTAGAACTATTATCAAGTCTAAAGATTTCTATCCTGTATTTGTTACCGGCATGTCAGGTAACGGTAAGACCTTGATGGTCGAGCAAGTTTGTGCAACTTTAAAAAGAGAATGTATCCGTGTTAACATATCTATTGAAACTGATGAGTCCGATTTACTTGGCGGTCCTACTCTGGTCAACGGTAATGTTGTCAATCGTGATGGTCCTGTGCTTACAGCTATGAAACGTGGCGCTATCTTGTTGATTGACGAGGTAGACCGTGGTTCTAATAAACTTATGTGTTTACAAGGTATCCTTGAAGGTAAACCTTACTACAATAAGAAAAACGGTGAGTTAGTGCATCCAGCACCTGGCTTCAACGTAGTTGCTACTGCTAATACTAAAGGTCGTGGCTCTGAAGAAGGTCGTTACCTGTCTCAAATCCTCGATGATGCGTTCCTTGAGCGTTTTGTAGTTACCGTTGAGCAAGAATATCCTCCCGTATCAACTGAGAAGAAAATCCTCAAGCCGTTGATTGATGATGAAGAGTTTGTTGAAAATCTTGTGAATTGGGCTGACGTTGTACGTGCCTCATTCAAGCAAGATGCCGTAGATGAAATCATATCTACTCGCCGCCTTGTGCATATTGCCAAGACGTACAAGATTTTCAACGATAGAATGAAGGCGATAGAGTTGTGTGTGAATCGTTTTGATGAGCAAACAAAAACTGCCTTCTTAGACCTGTACTCTAAAGTGGATGCAAAGGTTAATCCTCCTGCTCCTGTAGAGCCTACAGCAACACCAACTGATGAAATACCATTCTAAGTTGTTGTTAAAAAGCAACATAACTATTGACAATTGCCGGTAGTTATGTTACAATGAAGTGTGAGTTAAATTATTATTTGTTTTTGAAAAGGAAATTAAAATGGCTAAAGATAACAATCGTCACCAAAAGTTTGCCCAAGTTATGCTTACTGGTAAACCTGTAACACCGCAAGACTTTGCTGAAGTATTCAAAGGCACAGATACAGAACCTGTATTGTACCGTTTGTCTACCTATATCTATGATATTAAAAAGTATGAGCACGGTGTTATCAAAGTAATCAAAAACGGTAGAAAAGTTCAAGCCTACCAACTGGTAAACTTTGATGAGTTCAATGATGATGGTTCTTACCGTGGTCCTGTAACCGCAGTAAAAGCTCCTGTTGCAGTAGAGCAAAAAGAACCCCTAGCGGCCTAAATATTAAGAGTGGTGCCTAGTGCACCACGATTAACTAAAGGAGAAAACAATGAATGAATGGGATAAGAGTAATCTGTTATTCATTATTCATAGTTCGCACAAGGAATTCGATGCTTGGATGGCTCAGGCAACTCCTGATGATATCAGGTATGCGTTAGAGTTAATTGCACTAGCAAAAAAAGAAAACACTCGTAGAGCATTGAATATTGATCCACCTCTTGAAGGTAGTAACTTCAAAGAGGCCAAGAATGTATTAAAGAAATTTATGTTAGGTAAAAAGAATGTATGAATTGCGTTGGTATGTACCTAAAAGTGATAACGGCATTAAACCCGTCTTACAGTACCGCACTCAATTAGATATGGATGAATGGGATGAACACCTAAGAATCAATGTCAGATTAAAAGTGTGGTCAGACTGGAAGAATGTTCCAACTGTAGAGGAAAAATAAAATGAAATATTCGTTATGTTTTGTTCTTTTATTGACTGCCTGTGGTAGTCCTAAACTAAAGAACTATGATGGTCCTGTTGCTATGGATAGAGGCTCAGTTGTATCCGGTGCAAGAGATTGTATCAATGGTAGAATGAAGCCAGAGGTACAATATGTATCTCAGAAAACACCACAAGGTGTTGTGTTAGTTCCAGTTGAAGTTTTATGTACTCCCTATGCATCAAGGTGATTTATGCTTGAACAATTTGGTATTCATCAAGGTACCGCAGAGGTACTAATCATAGTCTGCATGGCTGTAGCGGCCTGCGGTGTCATACTAATGATGTTTTGGAAATATATTGCCGCAGGTCTTGTAGCTGTATTTTGCCTCTACACATTCGCTCAACGTATACCAGAACAACCAGCAAAAGAAGTTGCAAAGGCAGTCGCACCTATCGAAACTGCCGTTGTAGAAGATACAAAGAAAATCCTAGCCGATGCTAAAGAAGAAGAAAGAAAATTCTTTATGCGTGATTGTATGAAGATTGCCGATTACACAGAGGATCAATGTAAAGAGCATTGGGAAGACAGACAATCCGAAGAGTTTATGGTAAGAAACGGAAAGGATGAAAAATGGGTAGTCAATCGTTAAGTAATGAAGAAATACGGCAACTAGCAGGAGACGTTGACGATTTCTTTCATAAAATAGCCCTCACATACAATTGTGATTACATGCAAATGAGTGCTACCATACTCGCCAGATTAGTCAGGTTAGGGTTGGAATCATTCAATGAGGAAGGACTTGAAATGCTATTGGAGTCCGCTCAAAACACGTTAAAACAATCAAAAAAGAGACCTGGTAGGATGCAATAGTGTTGCTAAAATACAACACAATAGATTGACACTACCAGTTTATTGTGTTATAATATAATTTTAAAGGATAAAAATGAGAGTAGCACTAGCATCCGATGTACACTTAGAGTTTGGTGATTTGAATTTGAAAAATGATGACAATGCGGATGTATTGTTGTTGGCCGGAGATATTTGTGTTGCTAAAGAGTTGCCATTTACCGATAGCCGTTATTATGATAGATTTCACGATTTCTTTGCTCGTTGTGCATCCGAATTCAAAGATATAATCTACATTGCCGGTAACCATGAGCATTATCATGGCACTTATGATGAGACCCATCCTATCATCCGTACCGCACTAGAAAAACACACCAATATCCATGTACTAGACAGAGAACATATTACCATTGGTGATACGTTATTCTTTGGTGGTACATTGTGGACTGATTTCAACAATGAAGATCCAAGTACAATGAGGTCTATCCGTGAGATGATGAATGATTTTAGAATCATTTCTGCACCTGGTGACCGTAAGTCCTCTTGGAAAGATGCTGAAGGTAATTTACATTACAGGATTTCCAAATTGACACCTGAAGATGTATTAGTTGACCATAAAGACTTCTTAGATAAGTTGAATCAGCTGTTACTTGCACAAAGGCTGTTGAATTCGCATAACAAAGTTGTGGTTGTGGGTCACCACTCACCAAGCAAATTGTCTACAAAACCCCAATACGAAGATGATTGGGAAATGAATGGTGGGTATAGTTCAGATTTGAATGACTTTATTATGGATCATCCTGAGATTAATCTTTGGGTGCACGGACATACCCACCATGCCTTTGACTATATGGTAGGTAAAACACGTATCTTATGTAATCCTAGAGGTTATGTTGGCTATGAGGTTAATGAAGATGAATTTAAATTGGTGACTGTTGAGGTGTAATATGAATAATGCGATTAAAACAATAATTAAAACTGCTACAGGTAGAAACGCCCCCTATGACGAGGTAACAACACTTGAACTTGAAAGCATAATTAGATTGACATTGGATGATATTGATGCTATAATATTTGAATTGCATCAAGAATCCGAATCGGATAAAGCGATGATTTTAACTGAATTGACTGCAAGAATTATGAAACATTTCTATAGTAAGGAAATTTAAAAATGGTTGATAAGACTGAACGTAAGAATAAAGACCGTAAGATTTTCATTGTTGAATCGGTAAGTATGTTTCGGTTAAGATATGCGGTGTTTGCAACCTGTGCAGAAGATGCAATGGATGAATTCACATTGAGGACAGAGGATGCAGATTTCCATGAGATGTCACAACAACATATTGGTGAGAATATTATATCTGTTCGCAAAGTATCAGAGAAAAAATTCTTAAAACAATACGACAATGACAATGGTCCTTGCACTTGGACTGACGACCAGAAACTGGGGGTAATAAACGTAATTGATTATGAAGAGTAACATTAGGGAAATTAAAACCTATGACGGTAAACAACACCGTAGCCGTGACCCATACGATACTAGATTACAAACTGAAGTAAAGGTTGATAAACTGTATCAATGTATGGATTGCGGTGAATACATGACAAAGAAACCTGAAGAGCATATTTGCAAAAAATCATAATGAATACATTACAAAATTACCTATCACTAGACCTTGAGTTGAATAATGCTGAGGATGGATCTACGCCTAATCCAAAAATAATTCAAGTAGGTATAGCGGTAGGTTCATATGAAGATTACTTTAATGGTACGTTGTACAAACAGAAATGGTACATAGACCCACAAGAGGCAATCTTTCCGTTTATCACAGAACTAACTGGTATAACTGATGATGATATTGCCAGAAATGCCGTACCACATGAGCATGTAGCAAAAGAACTGAGTGCATTAATCAAGGCAAGAGATTGCTTTGTTAATCCTATCACATGGGGTGGTGGTGATTCTGTTGAATTAAAAGATGAATTCAAAGCAAGAGGTATATACTTTCCTTGTTTCGGTCGTAGATGGATAGATGTGAAAACATGGTATACATTTTTGAGATTTTCTAAAGGTCAAGAGGCTAAAGCAGGACTAAAGTCTGCCGTGCGTGAGTTTAAATTAAATTTTGATGGCGAACCTCATCGTGCAGATGATGATGCATTAAATACATTGAGATTGTTTTTCAAGTTCTTAGAATTACAAGGTGAGATGAATATCGTTATTAATATGGCAAAGAGGATACAATGAAGATATACAAAAGCAATTACAGAGACCATTGGGTTTCTCCCTATACAATACTTGAGAAGGTTTGTTTTTGGGAAAAAGATACTGACGTATTCTATGAAGACGGTGGTGTATACGAAAAGATAACCGACTTATTGGTGCCTGTTTCTAAGGCAATGAAATGGGTACTAAACCTCATCTATCCAAGAATCAACTATGTTAAGATTGACCGTTGGGATACTTATTCAATGGATCATACATTGGGTGACATTATTTTACCAATGTTAAGACAATTGAAAGAAAAAAATCATGGTGCACCATATGTTGATGACGAAGATGTGCCATATGAATTAAAATCTATCAATGATTCACCATATGTTAAAGAATACAGTATTGATGAATGTAGGCATTTTGCTCGATGGGATTATGTAATGAATCAAATGATATTTGCCTTTGAATGTAAGGTTGATGATTCATGGGAAGATTTGTTCCGTTCCGGTAAACATGATATGAAAAGTGTACCATGTCAATGGGATGAAAACGGTAAACCAACAATGCACACCTTTGAAAAAGGTCCTAATGATACCTATGTGTGTGACTATGAAGGCATAAGAGAGTATGAAAAGCGTATACAGAATGGTTTTAGACTATTCGGTAAATATTATCAAAACTTATGGGATTAAATTATGAAGGTAAAAATTTATAAGAGTGAATGGCATCAAATGGAAAGAAAATATGTTGTCGAAATTGATGAAGATTTGGTCAATGAACTTTATCCCGATAACACCAAAAAGAAAAACAAAGAAATTCTAAAAGGTTTAAAAGATGGCACCACAGATATTGATGAGTTTATGGGTGATGCTTTTGGTGAGATAGATATTGATTGGGACCATGTGGAAGATGATTTATGGACGGACCGTAAAGGCGGATATGAAATAACTTATGAGGTAGAACAATGAACAAGTATATACATGAAAGATATGAAAATAAACTCGGCTATGGGCAAGTAAGTCAGACTGCACGAGATGAAAGAAATTATGAAAACTATGCCGGCGAACATGTTTCAACGGAAGAAATATTGAGAAAACGTAGTTATGCACAGAGTTACCAAGAAAGCCAAGTTGCGGAACCTAAAATTTCTCTAATGGAAATGCTTACTATTATTGAAAAGTCTTTAGATGTATTGGGTGAGCATATGCAAACATTGAATCTTAATTTCTTTCCAGTAATGAGAAGTGGTATTGGTTTGGAAGCAAAACAGGAAGCCGTAACGAGACCTCATCATTCAGAAGCGGTATTATACGCAATCAATATTAATGAAAAAATTGGTGAGTTACAGGACAGAGTTTTACAAATGTTGGATAGGAATGAACTATGAGTGAGAAAATGAGTCTAGAAGAATTTCTAAATCACAATGCACCATCAGAAGAGGCTATTGAAGAGATTGCTTTCAATACACTATCAAGACGGTATATTAATAAAGAAGAAATTGATTTCAATATTGAATTTAACAAAGCAGTCGATGCGTTAGTGAATGAAATGTACCGTTTATATGTGGAGTCTGATGAATGATGTCTTTAATACATTTATTGTCCGCTAAACGTAGGTTAAAAGAGTTGCAAAAAACTGTTACTATGTTAAAGCATGACAAGTATAAAGAAGATGATGTACCGACAATGATACTTGCACAAAGAGATTTTGTTAAGTTAGAAGTAGAATACTATCAAGATGAGGTAAGAAATCTTTTAGCGTATACTCTTTTTGCCATAGGCGTTTTGTTTCTTATCGGGGTGGCTTCGTATCCGTTTCTTATTAACTATGGAGTAATATAATGTTGGATAAAATCAAATTGTATATAAAACCAATCCTTCAACTTATAGTCGGTGTTTTTATTATTGCTATAATAGGACAGTTTTTTTCAGACAGACTAAATAATAATACACCTGAGGCTCTCAAAGAGTTCAAAGATGGAGTTCAGAATCATTTAGTGTGGTCAATCAGAGGAGAATGTTTCTTTGTTAGACCTCATTCTGATGTGACTGTGTATTTAATTCGAGTAACGGATTGTGATAAAAAATAAGGAGATAATATGAGTTTATTTGTAGAAGTTGATTCCGTAGAAAAAGGTTGCCCTGTCATTATCAATCTAGATAATGTATTAGAGATTGCCCCATTACGTACCGGTGGCGTAACAATATTTTTTGCAGATGCCGCATCTGTTAACGGTAAACATGCAATGAAGGTTCACAATGAATACGATGAGTTTAAACAGTTCGTATTGCAAAGAGTTTCTTCAGAAGATATTGCAAAAACAATCGAACGAATTACACCTAAGGATGCTAAAACAAAAGCAAAACCGGCACCCGCAAAGTCTTTCGCTGAAATTACAAATTCATTAGAACAAGGTAAACTGTGAAGTTTACTGAGACGCTTGATATTATAAAGGAAGATGATGGCACGAGTACGCAAAATTGAAACTGAGGTTGAAAAACCAAAAGGTGTTAAAACTAAAAAGACTAAGAAATCCTCTGATGTGGTAATCATTGATACTGATGACAAAAAGTATGATAACCCGTCAGAAGATAAAACTGAAATACCACAATCTAATGGTGGCTCATGGCCATTTATGAATGACCAGTTAGAAAATTGGGCATTTTGGGACAAGGCGTTTACACTAGAAGAATGTAAAAAGATTATTGATATTGGTGAAAGACGTAGGAAAATAATTGCTAAAGTCGGTGGTGGTGTAGAAGGTGTTGCAAATCCTGATATCAGACGTAGTGATATTGTTTGGTTATTTCCACAAGATGATATGGCATGGGTATTTCAAAAGATGACCGGTTATATTATGGCACTCAACGAAAAGTTCTTTAAGTTTGACCTATGGGGTTTCAATGAAGGCTTTCAGTTTACCAAATATGATTCTAAACAAAAAGGATTCTATGGTCAACATGTTGATAGAACTTACTTAGGTCCTGCACCACGTAAACTATCAATAACTTTACAGTTATCTGATCCTGATGAGTATGAAGGTGGTAATTTGAATCTGTATTTTGGTAAAGAACCGACCCCATCCAAGCGTGACCAAGGGTTTTTGACAGTCTTTCCTAGCTATACAATGCATGAGGTTACGCCAGTAACTAAAGGCACCAGATACTCGCTGGTAGCGTGGATAACGGGTCCTCAGTTCAAATAAAGTGTCTCTTTTAAGCAACATTCGTGTTGCTTTTTTGTCTCAACTGTGATATAATTATATTATGAATACTACATTATCTACCGGCAAACTTGTATGTACTTACAATTCTTCAAACCAAACTCTCAATGTTGGCTCATTAACTGATTTCAAAATACCGGCACCTGAGATATGGATACCTCATATACCTACCTACAATTTCCGTGTAGCCGAGTATGTGAATAAAGAAGACAAAATCACTTCGGTCGGTTTACAATATCAAGTTGTAATGCACAATCAATATGGTAGTGTAGAGTCTACAGGTCCTTGGGTATCTGTAGATAGAGTTAAAATAGATGAATTAGGAAACGTTATAGGCACAAACGCATGAACATTTTTTACCTCCACAATGACCCAAAAATCTGTGCAGAAATGCATACCGATAAACATTCCATTAAAATGATCCTTGAATATGCTCAACTTTTATCAACTGCTCACCGTGTACTTGATGGGACTCCTACCGTGGGTCTGTCTAAGATGGGAAGAAAGAAAACCTCTTATGTTCTTTCTGATTTTCGTGATTCTATTTTGTATAGTGCAACTCACTTAAATCATCCTTCTGCCATATGGGCAAGACGAAGTAAAGCAAACTATCAATGGCTACATTCATTATTGATTGAGTTGTGCAAAGAATACACCTACAGATACGGCAAAGTTCACCTATGCGAACGTTCAGGTTTAGTTACCGCATTGACTATGGTACCTAAAAATCTTGAGACTGTAGATAGAAATTTTGAAGAGCCTTTTCCTGCCATGCCGGACGAGGTAAAAGTTCCTGGTAATTCTATACAATCGTACCGCAACTACTATATAAATAATAAACAGCACCTCGCATCATGGCGAGGCAAAGTAAATTCTAGACCTACACCGGAGTGGTTTCATGCCAATGTATGATTTTATGAATAAGAATACGAATGAAGTCGAAGTTCATTCTATGTCTTATAAAGACCTTGACAAGTTTAAAGAAGACAATCCCCATTTAGAGAGATACTTTTCTGCCGAGACTTTACCAGGTTTCGGTGATGGTATGCGTATGAGTACACCAGGTACAGGTAAAGCCGATTCAACTTTCGAGAAATATGTCATTAATCGTATGAAAGAAACGATTCCTGGCAATACAATCAAGGCCGGTCATAAAACAAAGATGCAAAGAGAATGGTAAAAGTGACACAAATCCCAGCCTTATTTCTACCCCCAATTAGGAGTGCCGATGACAAGAAGCCTAATGTAATACCCAATGTTAAAAGAAAAAAATCTAATAACAATGGGAGAAAGAATGAGCAAAAAACGAATGATGCCAAAAGCTGTGCGTATCTACTACGAACAAATGAAGAAAGAACGTTTAATCAAGGAATTGGCAGAATATGCTAGACAGAAACAAGAGTATGAGATGGCGAATCACATAACACCAAATATAAGACAATAAATGAGTTTAAATTCCACAGGGCCAATAAGTTTAGGTGGTTCTACATCAGGACAATCAATTGAACTAGAATTAGGAGAAACAGGGACACAACCTATTTCGATGGGAGATTCTATTGTTAGGGGATTTCTTGGAGTGCCATCTGGTGCAATCTCTTTAGACATTGCCCACGGTAAAAGTTTATTTGCAGGCACACTACAAACAACTATAACACAACCCTCTAATGCCTATGCTAATACATACGCAGGATTTGGTTATTCAAATGCAATATCGGATGATGGTTTGACAATGATAATTGGTGGGCCTAATGATTATGCTTTTGGGTATGGCGGTACTGGTCACCCAACAACATTAGGTGCGGCATGGATATTCACTAGAGCAAACACCAATACAACGACTTGGACTCAGCAAGCGAAGTTATTAGGTAGTGGTGGTGTTGGTGCAATGACTGCTTCACAATACACTACAGGTTTTTCAGTATCGGTCGGATGGTCAGTTGCAATTTCAAATGATGGAAATACTGTTGCTATTGGTAGTCCTCCACGGGTAGAAAATCCACCATCTGGTGGTGTTGACTATGGAGTTGGTGGTGTATGGGTGTACACTAGGTCAGGAACTACATGGTCTCAACAAGCAGGACCTTTAACTTATACTAGCAATAATTGCGGCACAAATTCATGGGGTATCGGATGGTCATTAGCAATTTCAGGTGATGGTAATACAATTGCGGCAGGTCAACCAAATTATGGAACAAATTCAGGAGGTAATGCTAATCAAGGTGGTGTTGTAGTTTTTGTTAGGTCGGGAACTACGTGGTCGGCGCAAAGCGGCCTTTTACAAGGTTCTGACACCACAAGAGCATTAGGTACTTTTATGGGATGGTCTGTTAGTTTGTCTAAAGACGGCAACACATTAGCGTTTGGTGGTTTTGGTGATGGGTATAATTCTACTACTGGTGTCGCTGTAGGGGCAACATGGATATTTACTAGATCCGGTTCAACATGGTCGCAACAAGGAACAAAAAAAATAGGTACCGGTGGAGTTCCTGGATCAGGACAGGGTAGTGTAGTGGCCTTATCTGGTGATGGAACTGTATTAGCAACTTCCGATCCTACAGATAATTCAAATGTAGGGGCAATATGGATATTTACTAGATCCGGTTCAACATGGACTCAACAAGGATCTAAACTTGTTGGTACTGGAGGATCGACTGCATCAGGATCAGTAGGGCAAGGAAGTGCATTGGCATTAAATTATGCGGGAACACTATTGGCCGTAGGTGCCTATCAAGATAGCGGATCAGGCACAACTGCAAATGGTGCTATGTGGATGTTCAAATCAAATGCTGATGCCGGTACATTTACTCAATTAGGTTCAAAAATTGTTGGTAATAATCAACAAGGCGTATTCTTAGGTGAAGGTATTTCAATTGCAAATACCGCCGGTACTGTCGTAGTAAGTGGTGCTGGTGCCGGTGCACCATACGGTGATGCCGGATATTCAACAATTGCAAATCAACAGGTTTTAGTTTATAATTAAAAAAGTATTATGTTTATATCATGTAAGCCAAAAGAGATTGAAGACTTAAAATCAGTAACACAAAAAGACGGTAAAAGAATTTATACGTTACCTGATGGTACTAAACTTCTTTCTGTTACTACTGTTATTGGTCTAAAATCAAGAGAGAAGTTCTTTGACTGGCGCCAACAGGTTGGTGAAGAAGAAGCCAATAGAATTTCAAAGATAGCATCAACAAGAGGTACATCTGTTCATAGTCTCTGTGAGGCTTATCTGAACAATGAAAAGTTACCTACAGCAATGCCTGATGCAAGAGCATCATTCATACAAATAAAACACATACTTGATAAGATTAACAATATACACTATCAAGAACAGGCCCTATGGTCTACTAAATTAAAATTAGCTGGCCGTGTCGATTGTATTGCTGAGTTTGAAGGTGAGTTATCTGTTATCGACTTTAAGACTTCTAAACGTTTCAAAGCAATCGAAGACATTCAAGATTACTTTTGGCAAACTGCCGCTTATGCGTTGATGTATGAAGAACTGGTAGGTCAACCAATACATAATCTTGTTATCATAATGGCTGTTGATGACGGACCACCTATCATATATAAACAAAAGACTAAAGACCATATACATGGTTTGATTGATGCAATTCGTTATTACAATAGGAAGAATTAAATGGCTAAAGTGAAAAAAGTCAAAGCAAAAGTTGAAGAGAAGGTAATCTTAAATGAAATGATGGCGTATTCATATTTTCCATCATTAATTTACATAGTAGAAGAACCTAAATTTTTAGACAATGCAAGAACGGTTGCAAGAGAATACCTTAAAGAAGCCAGAAAGAATCAAGGCAACACTTTACATAAATTGTATCCTGTTGTGATGTCGAATACATTTCAGAATGATCTTAGAGTTGAAGAGTTAGTTCAATATACCGCACAAGCGGGTTGGAATATCCTTGACAGTCAAGGTTATGACATGCAACACTATAATGTGTATGTACAAGACTTTTGGGCGCAAGAACACCACGAACATTCACATAATGAAGAGCATATTCACCCGTTTGGTGCTCAATTAACCGGTTTTTATATGTTAGAGTGTCCACAAGATTGCTCTAATATTATTTTTCACGACCCAAGACCTGGTAAGAAACAGATTAATCTACCTGAAAAGAACATGTCAGAGGTAACCCCGGCAAGTATTGCAGTTAATTTTCCTGCTAAATCTGGTACCTTTATGTTTTCTAATGCTTGGTTGCCCCATGCATTTGGTAGACATGGTTCTGATAGCCCCTTTATATTCATTCACTTTAACTTAAGTATTGTTCCGGTAGGTATGACAGGTCAAGTTTGTCAACCAAGAGCGGAGGTAATATGAATAAATACCATATTAGGTTCAATAAATCACGAGGACAACCAGGACGAGGTTCGATGGAACACGTATGGCGAGTCTTTGAAAATGGTAAAAAAGAATATCTTGTCAAACATTTTAAACTAAATGTTGATGCACATGATGAAGTCACAGGTAATGGTCAAGGAAATGATGACTGGAATATCTGTTGTGAAGGTTATATTAAATTTGACAAGGAAACCTCAACTGCAATAATATCAAATAAAAAATAAATGGCAATTATACCTGCATCAAATCCTGGACCAAAATCAATTGCGTTAGGTGGCAATTTAAGTTGCGGCACACTTAATCAATCTATTGAAAAAGAATTAGGTGTCGGTGCAACCCCAAACTATAATCCTACATATACTGGTGCAATATCATTTTATTGTGGTGTCGTAAAGAATATGCTAGGCGGTTCACCTACTGGAGTATTTTCAATGCAATGTGCATACGGAAAACATGCATTCCCAGGAAAAATGGCGGTTTTAGCTGTTGGTGGTGGCGGTGGTGGTGGACAACTCGGTGGTGGCGGTGGTGGTGGTTTTTATTCTAGTAACTTTGGTGTGGTAACAGGTGGCATGACGTTCAATGTTACTATTGGTGCTGGTGGGGCTAGTTTTGCCTATACTGGTTGTAGTCCAGCTCCACAATTAAGTAGAGGAACCGCAGGTACGCCAACTACAATAGCCGGACCTGATCCTTCTATGTCGATTACTGCATATGGAGGTGGGGGTGGTGGTGGAGGTAATAATCCAGGTAGAGGCGGAACATTTTCTCCAACACCGACAGGAGGTATATATTATTGTCCTGGTACAGTACTTGAAGGGGGTGGATATGGCCTCCCATCTGCATATATTGCGGCGGGACCTGGTGGTGGTGCCGGAGTACTTATAAGTTGCCAAAAAAGTCCTACACCGACAACTGTTTTAGGTGGGTATACATGTCTCACACCAATGAAAGGTGGTAATGTTATTTTAGGAACAGGTTTGACTGGTACAATGTATCTTGGTGCAGGTGGCGGAGGTGCATTTGTTGGGGGAGGAAATTCAACATTAGCACCTCAATCATGTAATGGTCCAAATAGGCTTACTGTAGGGGCTGGAGGTACAGGCGCACAATGGTATGATGGTTCTTACTACGGTGGTGGTGGAGGAGGTAGTTCGAGCGGAATATATGATTTGACTCAACCCCCATCAGGTAATCAATATCTACCGAGTTGCTCACGCTATGTGGGTGCAGGTGGTGCAGGTGGTGGCGGACGAGGTACTTACACTTATAAATGTCTTACTAACCCAACAGCAGGTGGGCATAAAATATGTCAAGGTAGTGGAGGCACACCAGGAACAGGAGGTGGTGCAGGTGGTGGGGTACAAACACCAGGCACTAATACGATTACAGGAGGACCTGGAGTTGCGATATTCATTTACTCAAACCCAAAACAACTTGCAACTGGCGGAAATTCAATTGTAAACGTTACCACCTTGGTTTCCGGAACATGCGGTACTTTACCAGCACCATATGTACCTTCTGTAATAGGTTCTGGTCCTTATTGGATACATAAATTTACTTCACCAGGAACACTCATAACATGAAATCCGTATTATATACTTTTAACAACTTAACTAATGAACAGACCATTGTTACTAATAAATGGTCTGAGGCTCAATATTTTATTGATATATTTGAGAGTAAAGAACATCGTTACGGTTTAACTGTATTTTGTGAATATGAAGATGGTAGAATTTGTTTCTGTTTCGTAGATACAAAGACTGGTATTCATTATGTCAGACAAGGACATGCGGATGGGCAGATGTTTACACCAGACGAAACGTTTGGATAATTACCTTGACAAACAAACCTAAATAGAGTACAATAATGAAAACGAACAAATTAATCTTTAAGCTAAACAAAGCAGAGTTCAAGCATCAAAAACGTAAAGCTAAGAAACTGTGGCTTAAGATTTTAAGAAAGTCATTTAAGAGAAAGCAAACGCAATCTGTTAGATGATTATGGTTGTATGAAGTAAATCAAAAGGTGCTCTGGACGGGAGTTCGAATCTCCCCACCTCCACCAAAAGCATACTGTGAGTCGGCTTGCTGATAAACTTTAAGTAGAGATAGTATGCTTTTGATGGGGGTGCACTTGGTTTCGACAGGGTAAATAGTAGAGGCACAGACAACTCGTCAGGAGTAGACGTAAAAAGCAAAATTTAATAACTGCAAACGATGAGTTATTCGCATTAGCCGCCTAAACGTGGCTTAGGGTTTCGGTTAGTTTCCTCGTAACAGAATAACTAACCAATTTTTTTAACTTAAGGAGAAAAGATGAGAAAGACAATTGTTGCAATCGCCACTATGGCAGTTCTAGGAATGGCATCTGCCGCTGATTTCGTATCAGTAGGTGTTGATGCAAACCAAAGCCGTTCTGATAAGTCTCAACATGCTACAGTAGAAACTATTCGTGCAGGTAAAGATATCGGTGCAGGTTTTGATGTCGTGATTCAAGACCGTACTCAAGTTCAAACTCAAGGCGGAATGTATAATAGTATTGAAGGTACTTTAGGTTTTCAAGCAAGTGTTTTAAACGTGTATGCAGGTCTTGGTCGTGACCAAGGTTTGAATGCCGCTAAAGATACAGCATACAACTATGGTTTAGTTGGTGGTACTTTGGGTAGCAAAGTTGGTCCTGTTTATGCATTTGCTGGTGCAAAGACACACGCTAACTGGGACAAAGATGCACCTAAGCAAACTGTAGCATATACAGGCGTTTCATATCCAGTAACTAAATCTTTAGCTGTTGAATTGAACGCATCTGCATCATTCCAAGACATTAAAGACAAACAAGCTGGCGTTGCCGCTCGTGTAAGTTTCTAATAGTCTAAATAAATCAATGAGTTAAGGGACTCTCAATAAAAGTCCCAATTATGAATCTACGCTATTCATAATCTCATCCTCCACACACCATATAGGAGGCCGGCAACTCATCAGAGTTATGCCCAATCATCAAGGAGACCGAATGAAGTTCCTAAACAAGACTTTGTTTCTAATTCTATCATTGGCATTAATTACTACTAATGCAAAAGAGTCACCATCTATAACTCAAGCAGTTAAAGATGATTTCAATAAACAAGTGCTTTGCATGGCAAAGAATCTATACTATGAAGCCGCTACCGAGCCATATGAGGGAAAGTTGGCCGTAGCACAAGTCGTTATGAATCGTACACAAAACAAAAACTATCCATCAGATATCTGTGGGGTTGTGTATCAGAAAACAGGTGACACATGCCAATTTACATGGGTATGTGAAAAAGTATCAAATATTCGCAACGAATATGCATGGGAAGAATCTCTGTTAGTTGCAAAGAAAGCGATGACAGAAAGTATCTTACATAAAGATATTGCTAAGGCAAAGATTCTATTCTATCACGCCAATTACGTCCATCCTGCATGGAGTAATATACATCCGGTAAAGACTATTGGCAATCATATCTTTTATGCCAAATATTAACTTGACTTGAATCACTTAGTGTGATATAATTATATTATGACAACACCTACTAAATCTGAAATAAGCAACTTTTCTCTTTTGATTGAAACAATATCAAAGGATAAAGGTTTATCTAAAATGGAAGCTATTCTTTGGCATTGTGAGCAAACGGGACTAGAGGTTGATGTAGCATCAAAGCTAATCACCTCTGCCCTTAAAGCAAAGATACGAGAAGAGGCGCAAGAACTTAATTTACTTAAGAGAACCTCTAAACTACCTATATGATTGACGAGAACACAGGCTTTGCGGCATGTTCATTATATAATGCGATTAAACTTCATTTTACTACTGATTCTTACGATTACTTTAAGTACAACGGTAAAACCAATGTCTCAAAGGATCAATTTTCAAAACGAAAAGACAAGTTTCAGTTTTACAAATTAGCCAAAAAGTATAGTTATGATGAACTGAAAGACTTCTTAGTTGCCAATTTTTTAGTAACTAATGTTAAGTGGGCCGGTAATCTTTTAGAGAATGATGCACATGAGAACTATCTCAAATGGCAGAAAAGAAATCAAGCATTGACTTATAACTTCAAACAAGATATAATGCATCTCAGAGACTTGGTTGAAGAGCCAAGAGAGTTATTATATGTTAACAATGGTGAGTATCCTATATTGCTGAGAGAGTTAATGCATGATGATGTGAAAATTGAAACGGTATGCATTATGGAGAATCTTCTGCAATTCATACCGATGTGGAGTGAGAAGATAAGCGATTCAATAATATGGCCAAATTACAGACTTCAGATTTTAAAATACACACCGTTTTTAAAATATGATAAAGATGACTTTAAGAAAACTTTGAAAGATATTTTATTATGATTGAAACTATTTACCTTGATATGGATGGTGTTATCTGTGACTTTCAAAAACGGTACATTGACTTGTACAAGAATCACACAGACATGGCAGAACGTAAAGGTACATTTGGTACATGTTTTACGCATTTCATTAACACTCGTCAGTTTGAAACGCTAGAACCTATGGAAGACATGAAAGAACTCATCAAGTTCTTAGATGAAGCCTACCCACCTGTACACATTCTATCCTCATCTGCAAGAGAAGATTCACATGAAACAATCTCTGAGCAAAAGACAGTATGGCTAAAGAATCATGGTATTGAATACCCAAGACACTTTGTACCTGGTAAGTCTCTCAAGTACAAATATGCGAATAAGGACTCAATCATTATTGATGACACTAGAAGTGTTATTGACGATTGGATTGAAGCCGGTGGAATTGCTATTTGGCATAAAAGTGCCAAAGAAACAATAGAAGAGTTACAAAAACTCTTATAAATAGACTATATTATGAATAATGCGAAATAAGTCGAAATACAACGTATACAACGAAAGGAAATACATATGGTAGATTTTTCTAAACTAAAGAAAAGAGCGGAAGAAGGTTCAAATCTAGACCGTCTTGCAAAAGCCGCTGAAGCACTCAACACCTCATTCGATGGTGCACAAAACAAAGAACTATTTTGGAAACCTGAAGTCGATAAGGCTGGCAATGGTATGGCCGAAATTCGTTTCTTACCTACACCTCCACAAGATGGTGAAGATGGTTTACAATGGGTCAAATACTTTCATCACGGCTTTCAAGGTCCTGGTGGCTGGTTAATTGATAATTGTTTGACAACTCACGGTAAGAACTGTCCTGTTTGTGAGAGCAATAGTTTGTTATGGAACTCCGGTATTGAAGCCAATAAACAAGTAGCAAGAGATAGAAAGCGTAAGTTAAATTACGTATCTAATGTCTACATTGTTTCTGACCCAAAACATCCAGAGAATGAAGGTAAGGTATTCTTATTCAAATACGGTAAGAAAATCTACGAAAAATTGGTAGAGGCATGGAACCCATCATTCCCTGATGAGAAGCCATTTGATCCATTTGATTTGTGGAAAGGTGCCAACTTCAAGTTGAAGATTCGTAAAGTTGATGGTTACCAATCTTATGATAAGTCTGAGTTTACATCACCAGCACCATTGAGTAATGATGATGACGAACTTGAAAAGATTTATAACTCTGAGCACTCTTTACAAGTACTTGTAGGCGATAAAGAGTTCAAGTCTTATGATGACCTCAAAAAGCGTTTAGACAAGGTCCTAGGGGTTTCTGATACGCCTAAGACTACTGTAGAAACAATCAAAGCGGAAGCTCCTAAAGCAAAGTTTAAAGATGCCGAATTGGTAGCAGAAGACGATGACTTAGATTACTTCTCACGCTTGGCAGAGGAAGATTGAGTCAACTAATAACATTCATAGAAAAAATCAATTAGATTTTAATATGAAATTGTGATAAACTATGATAAGTAGTCCATAAGATTACTTATCATTTTTTAACTAAGGAGATTATATGAGTGGAACGTTAAACAATCTTGAAAGTGCATTGGCCGGTGAGTCAATGGCACATATCAAGTATAGATACTTTGCTAAGATTGCAAGGGAAGAAGGCTTTGAAGATGTTGCAAAACACTTTGAGCATACAGCAGACCAAGAAATCAAACACGCATGGGGTCATTTAGAATTGCTAATTGGTAAACCTTCTACGAAAGAATGCCTACAAAAAGCAATTGACGGTGAAACGTATGAGTTTACCGAAATGTATCCTAAGTTTCATACTATTGCAGTAGCCGAAGGTAAGTCTGAAATTATGAAAGAGTTTCAGGATCAAATTACCGAATCAAAAGAACATGCAGAGCAATTTTCATTAGTTCTTAAGAAAGCGGAAAAGAGATTTGCGGCTCTTGCTAAAGTAGAAAAGAAACATGCGGAAGCATATCAAGCAGTATTAGGAGGTTTACAATGAGATATTACCGTTGTGTAGTTTGTGGACACATTCTTTCTGAAGAAGATTATGCATCTTTACCCGACTCTGTTGGATGCCCTGAGTGTGGTGTTTCTAAAGAAGATTACGAACTCGTTATCGAAGATTAAAACTCTTTCTTCTTAAGTGTCTTCTGGAGAGTTTTGACCCACCGCAAGGTGGGTTTTTTGTTAGCAGGCTATAGCATAATTCAACTGACATTGACGTAGTGACGTATCGGTACTTCTAACAAGACCGATACCATCACCTTCCTTACGTTTTAAACCTGGACCTTCTGTAGTATTTGTGACGGTAGGCATTATAATAGTTGCACCGTTGTTCATGTCGGTATCAGTTGCAAGATTTTCAACTTTTTTAAGCATTATTTGTGCATTACTCAGTAAATCATTATAACCGGATCTCATATTATTTTTCGCAATATGAGTTTCTTTGTTTACAGAAGTTATTGCATTTTGTTCTAATTGCACAGACCAATTTTTTAATTTGTTAACATCAAATCCGGTAAGTTCTTTGAGTTTATCGAATTGTGTATTGGCTTTTTTCTGAAGAATTTCCTCAAGTGTTCTTGAAAGTAATTCTTTTGAGTCAACTTGATTGCCTTCTTCATCATAAAAATACGGCTTCATTTGAGTCATATCATAACGCAGTTCATTTGTCTTTGGATTTGCTAATCTCAAACCTTGACGTACCATATCAGGAACAAGATGTTCTTTTTGGTAGTTCATAATCATTTTAGATATTTCTGGATCAGTAGGACCTTTACCTGTGTTATCCATTTCCATTGTTGCTTCAGGTCCATAATATAATAATTTTTCTTTACTCTCTGCACTTTGATTAGTTTCTGCAAATGCTTTTTTATATTCGGCGGCACCTAAAGCAAAACCTGCCATACCAGCACCTTTTGCACCTTCAATTATTATATTCGCTAAAGCTACTTCTGGTGCCGCTGGTCCAGCCTTTGGAGCCTTTATACGACTCTCTACCGCACCAACACCAGCCCCTGCAACTTCTCCAACAACACCCCCTTGCATTGCGGCACCTAAAACACCCAAAAGTTTATCTACCGTACTTGCATTAGTATACGGATTTTCTTGTTCTTTCTTTAAAATTTCAAGAAGGTCATATTTTTGTTTTTCTTCTTCAGGAGTTGGCATAGTTGTATTTTGCAAAATTGCCATTCCTGCTTTTAACAAAAGTCTTCGTCTCGCAATTTTATTTTTTTCTTCTGCCTCAGATTGAGAACCACCTTCACCTGTACCGGTTAATGCTTGAAGGGCTTTCATAGCACCAAGTTTAGCCTCATGTTTCGATAACCATTTAAAAATTTCTTCAATAGCCAAACCGATAGCGGCAAATGTTTTATTGAAGATAGGTCCTATTAACCCTACGACTTTTAAAACTGCTTTACCAACCATCTCAGCAAAATCTAATCCTATTTCACCCACAAATTTAAGAACATCAACAAGACCTTTACCAATTTCAAAAAGAGTTTTACCAATATTCAAAAAGATTTTTTCGACAAACTTGAATACATCTTTAAAGAATTCACCAATTGCTTCAATCGGTTTCATTATATCTTTAAATAGAGCCTCAAGTTTTTCCTTGAGTGATTTAGATTTTTTCTTTTCATCATCATTATCAACTTTTACTGTAGTATGACCCATACCAGCAATTGCTTTTAATAACTCTTGATGTCTCTTTTCTTCATCATCTTTTCTTTGTTGTGAATGTTCCGATTCAAGTTCCCAACGTTTTAGACTTTCATCATGTTCTTTTTGCATCAAATTAAACATCTTTGCAAGAATATCTGCACTAGAATCACCAATACGTAATTTAGTTGCACGACCAGGACCAACTTTGGTATAGTTTGGATTTTTATTACGTTTTTGTTTGTCGAGATAATATCTAATCGTACTAGATTTCCTACCAAATAATCTACCAACAATAGCAGTAGTCAACGGTGAGTTAAGCATATTAACCCAATTCAATGGGTCAAATTTCTCTTGCAACTTAGTTGCTCTAGCTTTAAATTTAGAACCGATAGCAGTTTTATATGAACCAACAATACTACCTCCATTGGCAATATTTTGAATTGTTAATTCTTTAACACTTCTACCTCTGACTCTTCGTGCTGTTTCGTAATCCATTATTGTAATCCAAATTGTTTAACTATGTGAGCAGGTATCTCTTTGTTTGCTTGCCAGTTTCTAGCTTCAACATCTTGTATACCTTGTTTCACATCTTCAGTTTTATAGATATTGTACAAATCTTGTTTGATAATTGTGACTTTAGGTTTTCTCGGTTGACCTTTTGCATCTTGCATCGCTTTAACTTTAACATCAGCATCTGCAAGTGGTGCTGTTTTTGGTACTAATTGTAGTTTAGTTGGTGTTTCAGGTTTTACGGCATTTGTTTCTGGTGCTTGAATGTCAGTAGTTTTTGACTCTATCTCAGGCTGTGCCATAGGCTTAGGTGTTTGTAAATGGTAATGTCCAGTCGGATTAGCACCACTTTTATCTGGTGGCTCATATATAACTTTTGTACCTGGTACTGTGCTTTGAAGTTCTGATTGAAGTTTCATTGCACCTTCACTTGTTAATTTTTCCGATGGTATGTTAATATCAGCACCAAATCCACCTGGGTGCGGATGACTCATATCTTGATGTAATATATCTTGATGGTATTTGTCATTTAGTGCATTGATTTTTACATCAGGATGCATTTCTTTGATTTTATTCATCACGGCAAGTAATTCTGGTGTTGATCCACCACCTGCAACTGCTTCTGGTGATTTTAAATTATCTACAAGATTGCCAAAATCTGTTTTGAGTTTACTAAATTTTGGTACTTTTTGTTCCATTGATTTAAGTAACTCACCTAAATCAGGAAATTTAAAGTCACTTACATTTTTCTTAAAACCCGCAAATGCTTTATCCATGCCAAATAAACCTAATCCCGCTAAACTAGCAAAAGCGGCATACTTAAGCCATGAATAGTTTTCAACATACTTTTGTTTTTTCTTTTTAGGTTGTTGATGACCTAATGCTTCAAGTAGTTTTTTGTTTCTATTATTCTTATGTTCATCTTCTAATTTTAACATTTTATCGCTTTCGAGTTGCGATTTTCTTTTCTTATCATAATTCTCGTTCATCATGTTTAACATTTTGGCAAGAATGTCGGCTTCCGAATCACCTTTTTTCAACTTTAAATGTGTGTTGGGTGCAACTTTAGATATTTGTGGGTCTTTTTTAGGGCTAGAAATCTCTTCTTCTTCATTTTCTTGCATATTATCATCAGTCTTACCTTTTAATTTAGAGTTGCCGGTCATTGCTTTTGCAACTCTTTGAGGTTCAAATTTTTGTTGAACGTTTTCAACATACTCATTCATTACCGGTGATTCTTTTTGTCCCTTACGAATACCCAAGCCAATTTCAACAGACCTTTTTTGTTCGGGTGTGAGAGTCTCTAAGTTACTATAGAGAACTTCTAATTCACCCCCACCAAATAGTTTGTTGAATATTTCTTTTTCCATTTATTACTTCTTAGCCCTTTGTTTTGCTTTCTCGTTTTCTTCTTCAATATATTGCATCAACAAAGTGATATAGATGTCTCTTTCCCAAGGTATCATTGTTTCAAGTTCGGTTAAACTATATTTGTGGTGTTGCAAAAGGGAAAAATTTGTCATATAGTAGTTTTTTAAACTATCATAACCGAACATTATCCGAAAAAATTCTCTAGCCCTTCTACATCCATTGAATGATCAAAACCACATTTACTACATTTCATATCAACATGTTGTCTAATTCTTGGTAAATTTGAAAAGAAGTCTTCTAGTTTACTGAATTGTTCTTGACTCAAAGATTCTACAAATTCTGTAAGTTCTTCTTTTGTGCTATCAACCGCATAAAAGTATTGTTGCCCATCAAAGATGTATTCAATAGATTCAATCATAATATCAAATGCAACGTCTACCGCAGAATCTTTCTGTGCAAGTTTAGTTAGAATTGAGAACTTTGGGTATTTCAATTTAATTGACATGGTATCTGTCAACTGTATTACATCTGGTTGATCCGGCATCTCAACATTGACTTCGAGCAAGTTGAGTTTGATTTCCATCTTGTTACCACATTGACTTTCCCCAACTGTATTTGTACAGATATATTTGTTCTCTACAATCTCACCGACTGACCTTGCTCTTAAGTTTATGAAATAATACTCAATATCAGTAACCGGTAAGTCTTCAATGTCTAAATCTTTTGTTAAAGTACAATTCACTAATACTTGTCGAACATTACGCTCTAAAGTTTCTTTTTCATCGGCTTCTAAAGCCATCATTAAGTTTCTTTGTTCTTTTACTAAAAAAGGTCTGAACAAAACTTCTTTTTTACTTACCGGTAAAACCAACGTATACGTTGGTGTATCAATTTTAGGCAATGCCATAATAATCTCCAATCAATTTAAAATGTTAATAGTGCTTGTTTTGCTGTTTGTCCTATTGACTTCAGGCTTATTGGGCTTGAAGTAGTGTTTGTCCAATATGTATATGCAAAATCTACAGAAACTCTATGAAAGTCTTCTGAATTCCATGCTAGATCCATTTGATTGACTGTCGTAGGAAACGCATCAATCAATTTTACCTGATATGTTTTATTACCAGACATATCATATTGTGTAATTAAAATATCTACCACATAACTTGATTTGTAGTTGAAATTGAAATCTGTAGATGGGTTTACTAAATCCATCCATGCATCAAAGAAAACTTTCTCACCCATGTTACCGTTAACGATAAAATCTAATACGACATCGTTATAAGAAGTATGATACGGAAACTTTTCTACCGGTGCAGAACCGATTTTCTTATCCATCATGGCAATGTTTCTGCCTGGTAACATTGCATTGTCGCAACGAAACGTTAATTGTCTACCGGTACTAGCATAACTTGCAAGTGCAAGAGGTACTGGTATTGTCACATCAAACATAAACTTTCTGGCTACGTCTGAGCCAAAAGTGCTAATGAAATTACTGATTGGTGACGGCATTTATGAGTTCCTTATCTCGTTTAATGAATCGTGCCACACTTCTTTTGCCGTGGCTTTCTTAAATTGTTGTACTGGTAATGCTAAAGCGACATCCCATTCTTCTGGTTGTACCGCCAAAATCCTTGAACGAGTATGTTCGTACAGGTATCGTTTTAAACAGGGTCTAAACTCTTTCAGAGTGCGTGTGGCGTTGAGTATGTCATAAGTGACGGTCAAACGCTTAATCTCTTCCTCCTCGTTTTTAACGGCTCCATGACGTACCAGTTTTGACATCAATGCCACTCTATAATTAAACGGCAAGTAATGCATGTTTAAACCTAAGAAACCATCGTTATACTTTTCAAGCATTAATACCAGTGGAAACTTATCGTAGTACGGCAACTCTTCTTTCATCTTAGGATCATAGTAGAAGAAGTACATCGCACCTTTTCTAACTGTTTTGGTATTCCTAGAATCTTCTTTTCTAATTGCGGCCGGTATTAATGTAGGATTACGCAATTCGGTAATCTTATGTCCGAGCCATTTCAAAGAATCTTGGGACATTGATTTATGTCCAAGAGCCTTTCTTTCGTTTGAGAGTATTGTTAGTTTTGATGCCATCTATTATTTAGACAGGCCTAAGTCATCTTCGGTAAGTACTTTGAACTCCCAACCACGGTCTAAACAGTACTCTGTAGCGGCTTTCCATTTGTTTTGATTGACACCATAAGTATATACTTCATTAACATACTTCTTAGTGATTCGCTGTTGTTTCTTAGGTTCCATAGTCTGAACCTTCGGTTTAATCTCTATTAAATAAGACTTAATAGTGCCGTCCTTTGTTTTCATTTGAGCATAGAAATCAACAAAGTATCGTCTAGGTCTGCCATCAGATGGGTCACGATACGGTATCACAATCTCTTCACTTGCCCAAGATACTACGGCATCGGTCTCATCGAGCCATTTCATATATCGGTATTCCCAAGTAGAACGCCATCTGATGTTTTTGTGGTCGCCACGATACTTTTGTGGGTTTCGTGGGACAAATTTTCCGCTATAAGCCATATTATTACCAATTATTGAATGTCCCGTTATTTATGATATAAATACCTCTAACAACTATTCTCTAGGCACATGTCATTTATTACCAATCCAGCCAAAAACGGGCTACAAGTACCATTTAAGCAACTTGCAGGCCCTCTAGCAAAACTTTTTAATAAAGAAGGTTCTGGCAATTTTGTTTATCCATCAGATTTAACAACAAATCCGGCAATGAGTCATGCCGTACAGTTTTCAATTTACGATTGGAACACACCTTTTGCAGAATCTATTAGTAATGCCCCATATACTGCAAGTGCGGCCGCTCAAACTGCTGTCGGTGCATATCAAGAAGCGGTAACAAAATTTAATGAGGCAAGAAGTGCGTATTCAAAAGAAGGTGGTTCGATACCAGCTAATCTTGAAGCATTACAAGCCGCTACAACTTCATTAGAAGCAAAATTAGTTAGTGCCGCTCCTGCACTTTTCAGTTTATTTCAATCTAGTTATTCAGCAACAACATATAAGCCAAGAAAAAAATCAAACATACTTTCAAAAATATCTTTGTATTTACCGGATACATTAACTGCATCTTGGGATTCAAATTACAATTCGGTAAGTATGACTCAAGAACTTGGCAAACTTGGTTTTTTAGCGAGTGCGGCAGATTCTATTAAAAGTCTTTCTAAGAATGGTATTTCAAATATAACTGCATCAGATATTCTATCCGATCCTAATGCTAAATCTGCAATATCAACACTATTAGGTACGTTAGGTGGTAAATTAGGTGGTTCTGCCGATAATCAAACACAATTATTAGAACAAGCCCTAGGTCAGTTTGTTAATCCTCAAACTCAATTAATATATCAAGGTAGAGACTTCAGAAACTTTACGATGACCTTTATATTCACACCAAAAAGTTCTGCTGAGGCTGAGACTGTTCAAAATATTATTGACACATTCACATACTATTCTTCACCTGGTCTAATAAATGCTGGTTCAACAGATGCCGGTAGATACTTAACACCACCACAACTAATGTCTGTAAAAATGGTATTCACAGGACAAAATGGTATTACTGGTTCTGTTATCACTCAACTCAAAAGTGCATTAAATAATGCAGGATTAGGTTTCTTAAATTCAAATCATAGTCTAACTGATACAATTTCAAGCGGACAAAAAGCAAAGATTTTTGATATTAAAGAATGTGTAATCACAAACGTTGCGGTTGATTATGCACCTAACGGTTGGGCCGCATTTAGTGATGGTTATCCTGTTCAAACTACAATGACACTTAGTATGATGGAAACATCTATCTTTACAAAAGCAGACGTTAAGAATAGTAAAGTTAGTAAAAACTATCAAGATTATCAAGCCGCACTTGCAAAACAAGCGGCTGAAGACCAGCAACATTATCTTGGTGGAGGTTACGGCGCATGAAATACTTTAGTACTTTGCCGGCAACAGCAGTCTTAGACCAGAACAATAATATTATTGGTGCAGTAGATTTAACTGCAAGAGCATCATTAATACCAAAGTTATCTTTACAGCCTTTATTGTTCTATCAATATACAATACAAGAGCAAGATACACCGGAAAATATTGCATACAAATATTATAATGACCAGTACAGATACTGGATGATATTTTATGCAAATAATATTATGGATCCCAAAGGCGATTGGCCTATGAGCAATCGAGATTTTACAGCATATTTGAATGACAAGTATGGTACTTTAGCGGCGGCAAACAATCAAACCGTGACTGCATATTGTCAATCTACAATATATAGCTATCAAAAAGTTATAACTACATACGATAGTTCATCAACACAAACGTCAATTAAAACGGTAACTATTGATGCACCAACGTATGCAAATACTGCAATATCAAGTTCAACTGCAACGTTCCCAAGCGGTACTGTAACGTATACTGTTTCAAAAAATATCATATCAGTTTTAGATTATGAAAATCAACTGAATGAATCTAAAAGAAATATAAACATAATCAATAGTATATACGCAAACGATATTGAAAATCAATTTACTTCGTTAATGAATAGTTAAAATGGCAGACCAAATTTCGTCACTTAAAAGTGTCATAGATTTTGAGTTAGATTACATCAATCTATTGACTCCATCTTTAGCAAATCCTTTACCATTAAAGGAACAATTTAAAGAGTTAAATTATTATGAAGACATCTATAGTAGCACAATTTATGGTGAATTGGTATTGTTTGATGCAACGAATATTATCTCTAATTTGAGATTAAACGGTACAGAGTTTATCGAATTTAAATTAAGAAAACATAAAAACGATAATGTAGCAATCGAAAGAACGTTCAGGATTTATAAAATCGGTGAACGTATTATGGATGTTTCAAAGAATCAAGAATCATTCATTGTATATTTCTGCTCTGAAGAATTAATGTTATCTGAAAGATACAGAATATCAAAATCATTTAAGAATTCTCAAATAAGTGATATCGTAAACGATATATTTACCACATATCTTAAACTCACACCACAGTCGGTAACTTTAACAAGACCTAAGAACGCACAAACGAAACGTTTTTATATTGACCCAACACTAGGTCTGTATGATTTTATTCTGCCAAACAAAAAAATATTTGAGACCTTACATTGGTTAACATTGTATGCAAGACCGGCAACATTAAATCCTGGTGCAGATTATCTGTTCTTCGAGAACATTAATGGTTATAACTTTGTGTCATTGCAGTCTCTGTTTACAAAAGAACCATTCAAAACTTTCTATTACAATCCGCAGAACGTCTCAATTGAAATCTCTGCTCAAGCAGTTGCGGTAAATCATATGGAAGTGGTAAAGTTTTTTGATGTTTTAGAAGCGACATCACAAGGTATTTTTAATAATCGTTTGATAAGTATTGACCCATTGACACGAAATGTTAATGTAACAGATTTCTTTTATGACCAGTACTTTGCATTATCGCAAACATTAAACAAAGCACCGTTAACTACATCATTACAAAATCGTTGGGGTGATGTAATGTATCATTCACCTAATGATTCTAGAATGGAAGTCGGTGCTTTAAGGCTTGCCCCAACTAATTATAATGAGAAACAACTTTTCACTTCACCTGAAACTAATTCATCTGTCGCACATGACATACATATTGAACAATATATACCGAATAGAGTTGCTCAGTTAGGTCTTGCAAACTATATGAAAATTAAGATTATTATTCCTGGTGACAGTCAAATTTATGTTGGTATGGTTTTGAATTTCAAAACATATGATTTGACACCGACACAATTATCTACACCGAATAGTGAGGCAAAGAAATATGATTTATTCTATTCTGGTAAATATCTTGTTACTGGTGTAAGACACATAGTCGGTAAGACAGAATACAAAACAATAATTGAAATGGTAAAAGAAAGTTTTGGTACTAATGATAAACATTATTTGCCAGCACCACCAAATCCTTTAACGCAAGGCTTTCAGAATGCCGTGAACGGAATACAAAATGTCGAATCGTAATACTTTTTTTGGTTTCAATGGTTTTGTTTGGTGGGTTGGTGTCATCACTAACAATTCAGACCCATTAACAATAGGTAGATGTCAAGTTAGAATTTTTGGTTGGCATTCACCTTTACAAGAGATGCTTCCTGATTCGGATTTGCCTTGGGCACATCCATTACTACCTATAAATAATTCGACTTCATTTGAGACGCCTGATATAGGTGAATGGGTGATGGGTTTCTTTATGGACGGTGAGTCAGGACAATTTCCAATAATGATGGGTATTTTACCTAAAGCGACAACAGACGGTATCACACCGAATGAATAAGGAGTAATAAATGGCAGATTCAACAACACAAGGTTCTACAGGTTCGCAACCAGTTTCAGATTTACAAAAAGCAAGAGAGTTCTATGCGGCTCAACCTTTGTCACCTCTTGCAAATACAAATGCCTCCGCTACAAGTGTTCTACCGGCAGGTGTGAATCTTGAAGCTGTATCTGCACCAGCAACAGCAGGAACTAATCCATTTGATATTGCGGGTAATGCCACAGTCGTTGAGGTACCTAATGTATCAGCGACATCAGCAAGTAATAATACAAACCCAAATATTGCACAGAAAACAGGTACAAGCGGAACAACACCTGCTACTGCAACAGGTGTGACAAAAGGTACGCCAGTAGCAAACGCAAATTCAAAAACAGTTCACGTATGTGATATTTGTAATGGTATGGCGAGTACAATTGCACAAGCAAGGTCTGCAATTCTAAAAGCGTTGAAAGAACTTAGAACTGCAATTCTTAAAGCATTGGGCTTAGGTGATGTTGAGGCTCAAATTAAAGCGGCTAAGGCCGCCGCCGCTTGGGTTAAGAAAGTAATTAAAACAATACAAGATACAATTCAAACCATTCAAGCATACATAAAGTGGATTACAAATTTGATTGAGACACTTAAGAAGGCAATTGAAGATGCAATTAAGAACGGTCTTCAACATCTAGTGGATCAATTTAAACAATGTCTTGCTGAAGCAGAAGCATCAGCGGCAAAAGCAGTTTCCGCATCGAAAGCATAATAGGATTAAATTATGACAATACCTGATAGTTCATGGTCTGAACCGTTTTCAACGGCAAAACCACAGTACCCCTACAACAATGTAAAGCAGACTAGGGGTGGTCATCTATTTGAAATGGATGATACACCTGGTGCAGAAAGAATTCGTTTGCAACATGGAACGGCAAACAATTTTACAGAATGGCAAGCAGACGGCACAGGAATTACTAAGATTTTCGGTAATGGTTATCAAATTACAATGGCAAACAACAATGTCTACATAGGTGGACAATGTAATATTACCGTTGTAGGTCCTTCAGTCATGCACGTTCAAGGTGATTCCTATATACAAGTTGACGGTAATGTTAATCAGACTGTTGGTGGTGATATGATAACTCATGTTACCGGTAATGCTGAGATTATTGGTGAAGGTGATTTAGATATTTCAACAAATGGTGCGTTAACTCTTTCAGCAGACTCATTACTTTTAAATTCTGATTTGACTGTAAATGGTAGTGTAACAGCTCTAGGCGGTATTTCAGCAGTAAGTTCAATATCTTCTTCAACTGGTAGTATACTTGCACCTCTAGGTTCAGTTGCAGTCGGCCTTAAAGCATTGACACCTGCGGTTCTTGTACCAGGAAACATTTATGATGCAGGACCTTTAGCAACACCTGATACCTCAACACTTTCTGCATTAAGAACTTTCTACGATACACATACTCATATTGCAATTGGTTTAGGCTCACCAACAGCACCTCCAATACCATTAGACCCATCCGTTTAAACATAAATAGAAAATGGCAAGTACAATTATATACTCAGACTTAGACTTACGTTTCCTTCCCAACCCGGTGACGGGCGATATATCTATGAGTTATAATGAGCAGGCAGTCATTCGTTCTATCAAAAATATTCTTTATACTGCACCGTATGAAAGATTATTTGACCCAACAATCGGTAGCGGTCTACCAGCATTATTGTTTGAGCCAGTTTCACCACTTACCGCAAGTAGTATTGAGGATGAAATTATCAGACTCATTTCAAATTATGAGCCAAGAGCAACAATTTATCAGTTAAACGTTTCTGCAAATGCAGACCAAGATAGTTTTCAAGTCAGTCTTTCTGTTTTTATTGGTAATAATACGACACCGACTGCTATCAATCTAATACTTCAAAGGAATAGATAATGGCTGGAGCCAATTCTAACATTCAACTAACTGCTCTAGATTTTAACACAATCAAGCAGAACTTTATTACCTATCTACAAGGTCAGTCTCAGTTTAAAGATTACAACTTTGAAGGTTCTGCTATTGATACCCTATTAGATGTTTTTGCTTATAATACACAGTATAATGCTTTCTATCTTAATATGGTAGCTAATGAGATGTTCTTAGATTCTGCTGTGCAAAGACGTTCTGTCGTTTCACATGCAAAGTTATTAGACTATACACCCAAATCTGCAATATGTCCTGTTGCATTTGTCAATATGAGATTTACAGGAGTTACAACACCGACTGTAACTTTACCATCATTCTCAACGTTTTTGTCTGAACAAATCAATGGCGTTAATTATGTTTTTACAAATATTAATCCTGTAACAGCAACAACAAATTTAATTACTAATGTTTGTACATTTTCTAATGTTGCAATATATCAAGGTGTACTTGCATCTTACTCATTTACCGTAGATTCTACAAGTAACCCAACATATACATTTGAAATACCTGATAATGCTATTGATACCACAACATTGAAAGTTGTTGTTCAACAATCTTCATCAAATTCAGCAGTTCAAGTATATCAACCAGCATCAAATAGTTTATATTTAAATGGTTCTTCTACTGTTTATTTCATCAATGAAGCATTAACCGGCAACTATGAAATTTCTTTTGGTGACGGTATTCTTGGTAAACAATTGACAGATGGTAATATTATTACAGTTTCTTATTTGTCAACAGAAGGTTCTTCAGCGGCAGGTGCAAATAGTTTCTCATTAATGACTAACGTTGGTGGATTTAATGGTATTGTTACTGGTCGTTTACCGGCAACAAAAGGCTCGAACAAAGAATCAATTTCTTCTATTAAGTATCAAGCACCTAAAGCATATGCCGCTCAAGGTCGTGCAGTAACTAAAGACGATTACATCTCTGCTATTCAACAGAATACATTATTCGGTTTTGATGCTGTAAATGTTTGGGGTGGACAAGAAAATGATCCGCCAGTATATGGACAAGTATTTGTTTGCTTGAAGCCCTCAGGTGCATATACATTAACTCAAACACAAAAGACTGTTATTACCGACCAGATTTTAAAACCTATTTCAATGATGACTGTTGTTCCGGTAATCGTTGATCCTGATTACAATTACATTAAGATAACATCTAATGTTTTGTTTAATTCAACACAGACAACATATAGTGCATCACAAATGGGTTCTTTGGTATTCAATTCAATTAAGAATTTTGCCAACACAACATTAAACACATTCAATTCAACATTCTCTGGCTCCGATTTAATTGTAACAGTTCAAAATGCAAATCAAGCTATTTTAGGTAATGAAATTGCAATTCAGTTACAGAAAAAATTCTATCCTAGTTTAACTGGTTCTCAATCTTATAAATTTAACTTTGGTGTACCACTTCAAAGAGGTGTATTACTAAGTGGTGTTACAAGTTATCCTGGCATTCAATACACAGACCCAACAAACATTACAAATATAATTGATGGTGTTTATATTGATGAAATGCCAGAAGTGACATCAGGTATTCAATCCATTTCAATTATCAATCCTGGCTATTCATATCAGTATCAACCAACTGTCACAATCTATGGTGATGGTACAGGTGCAACTGCTGAGGCAATTCTTACAAATGGCTCTCTGAGTGCAATTAATGTGACTAATGCAGGTTCAGGTTATACTGCCGCTTCAATCGTAATCACACCCGCAATTAATGACACCTCAGGTACAAATGGTGCCGCTGTTGCTACATTAGAAGGTCAGTATGGCACATTACGTTTATACTATTATAACGGCAATAATGTCAAAACTATTTTAAACCCAAACATCGGTGTAATTGATTATATAAATGGTATCGTCACATTAAATGCATTTAATCCTGTAAATGTTGACAATGCTCTTGCTCAATTGTCTATTACAGTTAATCCTGCATCGACTATGTTCTCATCTACATACAATAGGATTATCACGGTTGATCCTAATGATCCGACTGCTATCACAGTTAATGTAACCGCAAAATAATGATACAAAGTAATCAGAAAACATCGTTATTCATACCATCGCAGTTACCTGAGTATCTATTAGATACTTCGGTATATGGGAATAACTTCGTAACGTTTTTACAAGCGTATTACGAATGGATGGAACTCGCTAATACTGCAAATGCTAATACAGTAACAGCAGACACTAACGGTACTCAAGGTGCTCTATATGCATCAAAGAGTCTATGGGATTATACAGATATCGACAATACTCTTGAAGGTTTTCAACAGTATTTCATTAATGATTTCTTACAATACTTTCCAGCAGAATCTTTAATATCACCTACGACTGCGGTAAAAATTGCAAGACAATTGTACCAGTCTAAAGGTACTCCTGCATCGTATCAATTTTTATTCAGAGTTTTGTTTGATTCAGACTTTGATTATTTCTATACAAAAGATGCCGTCCTTGCCGCATCTTCAGGTAAATGGTATGTACCTAAGAGTATTCTTTTAGAAACATCAGATACAAACTTTCTTGCCGCAGTCAACTATAAAGTATTTGGTTTAATATCAAAATCATTTGCTACGATTGAAAATGTTATTTTAGCTGACAATAAAATTGAAATTTTTATTTCTGATATTGAACGTTTGTTTCAATCAGGTGAATCAGTAACTATTGTAGATGCTTACAATCAACCGGTTTACTTTTTAAATGGTAAAGTGGTACCAGCAGGCACATCTGGTGCAGAAACTTTAACTGCTGTTATTCTTGGTCAGATTAGTCAAATCAATATCAACCCAACAGCGAGAGGTCTTGGTTATAACGTAGCAGACCCTGTGATTGTATATGGTGGTTTGAATTCTAACGTTGCAAACCCTATCGGTGCAATTGCTGAAGTCGCTTCAGTTACAACAGGTTCTATTCAAGATATTACTGTTGTAAACGGTGGTTATGGATATTCAACATTTCCACCAAGCGGTACATCATTGTATCCAGGTAATGCAGTTTCATTAATCTCTATTACTGGTCAGCAAACATCAGGCGCAAATGCCACAGTATTTTCTGTAGCATCTGGTGGTGAGGCGACAATAACTATACCTATTGATTCTATTGCAGTTTCTAATGGTTTTAGTATTGGTAACACATTAAGTTTCTTATCAGCAAACACAAGTGCAACTGCAAATGCAACACTTGCAAACGCACTAACATTCACGACAATACAAACTAACCCAATCGGCTCTGTTGTATTGAATAATGGTGGCGGTGGTATTAATTATGTTCCTGTAGCAACAGCACAGTCACAGTATGTTTCAAACGACACTACAAACAATATTTTTGGTAGTATCAGTTCTTTAGGTATTCTTGCACCTATTCAGATTGCAAATACAGGAACAGGATACAGTAATAATGACACAATCGTATTTACCGGTGGCTGCGGTTACGGTGCAAATGCAAGAATTCGTGTTAATGCAAATGGTAGTATCATAAACGTAATGTATCAAGCAGTTTCAGGTTTACCGTCTGGCGGCTTAGGATATATTGGTGGTGTTTTACCTAACGTTTCAATACAAACATCTACAGGTTCTAATGCTACTATATACGTACCTGGCACACTTGGTTCTGGTGCAACATTCTCATTAACATTGAATCAGATTGGTGCAGTAAGTTTAATTAATGTACTGCAAGGCGGTGAAGATTATACTGGAACACCGAATGTATCATTAGTCGTACAAGATATCGTAGTCTCAAATCTTATCCCTGCACTTCTACCAGTATCTGGTGAGACCTTGTATCAAGGTGCAAACGTAAACGTTGCATCATATATCGCAACTGTTAACTCTATTTCATTGCTACAGCAAAACGGAAACCCTAGACAATCTGTTTATAATTTAAGAGTCTTCAATTATACATCACAACCTAATCCAACATTACCATTATTAATTAAAAATACAAATATTAATATGGCAATGGTTAATACTGCTTACGGTGCTACTCAGTATACACAGTCAGTTTATAATCAATATGGTGTAAGAAACTATGGTGACGGTAACGCAAGAGCATCAACAAAATATTTAAACGGTCTTGTGATTGGACAAGGTCAATATCTAACATCATCAGGTCAACTAAGTTCTTATGATGTATTGCAGAGTAAAGACTATAATAATTTCACATATCAAATTACAGTTGAGAAAGCAATCTCTGATTATAGAAGTACTCTATTAAATCTATTGCACCCATCCGGTGTTAATTTAATTGGCAGATATGCGCTAAAATCTAACACAGTAGTTGATTATGATATCGAAGATACACTAGCAACACAAGAATATTTGAACAAGATTATAGGCACAAATAACGTACAAGGTACGATGAACGTTGCAGACAATCAGTATGTCGCATCTGCTAATATATACTATCACGGTTATAATTATCAAGCAAACGATATTCTGACAATCTCTGGCGGTACAAGTGTATACCCTGCACAAATTAAAGTCTTAAGTGTATACGGTTCAGCAAATGACATCGGTTCATTTGTGGTAAGTAATGTCGGTAACTATAGCGTATTCCCAACAAATCCAGTTTCAGTTACTGGTGGGGCAGGTTCGACTGCACAGTTTAATCTGGCACCAGATTATCTAAACTACTCTGCAAATACAATCTCTATTGGTTATTTACCAACTGGTAACTATATAAACTATTCTACGTTTGTAACTATGACAACCGCAAACAATTTCAATGTTGTTTCAGGTCTTGCTAATGTAAACTTTGCCGCTAATACAGTTACATTAACGGATAGTGTTTGGGTACGATTTGCGAATGTTGCTTATGGTACCGGTAACAGTAATTCAAGCATAATAAATATATCAAACGTATACACAGATGTATATAACATCATCAATGATGGTGTCTATTCAAACACTTCTTATCCGATAATTGATGTCATTCAAACGAATGATGTCTTAAGTAGTAATGGTTATTATATCGGTAAAGTTCAGTATGTTGATTATGCAAACAGTATCGTATATTTAACTTCAAACTCAGCATTGACGTTTACTTCAAACATTGCAGTTAAGAAGATTCCTGTTGCAAACGCAAATCAAATTCTACTAACAGGACCAATAGGTGTACAATACATACCATACATAATAACAGAAGACGGTTACCAATTGGTGACAGAAGACGGTCAAAATATTCTATTAGGATAATAAATGTCAACAGTAAAAATTACAGCATTACCATCACTATCAGCTTTTGCTGGTGCCAACACCGGCAACGCAACTTTTATTGGTGTTGATATATCGCAAGATAAAACAGTTCAATTCACAGGAACGACTCTTGCTCAACAATTGTATCTAAACAATTCTTTAGTTGTTGGTAATAATACTATTCAGTTACCAAATACTATTGCACAGTTCTCAGGCAATTCAAATAGTTATTTGCAAATTAATGCACAAAACTTTAATCCTAACGGGTCTATTGATGTCGTTTTAACTGCTGATGATGGTACTGATTTGGGCGGTTATATTGATTTGGGTCTGAATAATTCTCAATTTAATGCTAATGCCGTTGGTCAAACATCACAGTTTCCGCATGACGGTTATTTGATTGTCGATGGACCTGGTGCGAATTCTACAGGTAATCTTGTAATAGGTACTGCAAATCCTGGTACTAATGTTGTATTTGCAGTTGGTGGTTATCAGTCAAACAATATCGTTGCAGTTGTAGCCGCTAACGGTATTGTAATGAACACTAATACGTTTATTACTTTTGCAGATGGCACAAAAATAACAACAGCAAACGTAATTACAAATTTAAACACATATGCATACTCTGCTTATTCTGAAGCAAACGCCGCATGGACACTTGCAAATGCCGCTTTTGCTTTAGCTAATACAGATACCTCTGGTCTTGTTACTACGATTAATTTTGTAAATGCAATGGCTAATACGACAAACTTAGCGTACACACAAGCTAATAATGCCGCTTCGTTTGCTAATGCCGCTTTCACAGAAGCAAATACAACATATTCTTCATTAATTTCAGTCGCAACTTTTTTAAATTCAATTGCTAATACTGCTAATTTAGCATACACCGAAGCCAATTCCGCATCTGCATGGGCTAATGCTATCAATGCAACACAGAATACTAATATAACTGCCGCTTATGCCCAAGCAAACGTTGCAAACTCAATTGCAAATACAGCAGTTCAGAATACATCAACTATTCAAATAAACAATTTAAATGTATCAGGTAACGTAGTTTCATCAGGAAATATTAATGGTGCTTACATGTTTGGTAATCAAAGTTACATGACAGGTTCTGTTACTGCAACTACTATTATTGCAAACTCGTATACATACAGTTCAAATACAACAGCAACTGCAATTCAAACTGGTAGTAGAACAACTTTAGTGTATGCAAACGGAACTTCTGGTGTCATTGTAGGTTACAATGCAAGTGCATTACAACATCAAACAGGTTATGTATTTACTGTGTATAACAGCTCAGTTTTACATCCTTCTGATATTGTTATTGTTTCTGTTCAGAGTACAAACTGCCCAGTACTTCAAGTTTCTACAGCAAATACTAGAGCAGGAAGTTTTGATGTTGCAGTTTACAATGCTTCAAGTGCCGGTAACGATGCCGCATACACAATGAATCTTAACTTTGGTATTATTAGGGTCGGATCTTAAAGATAAATAGAATATGGCAAATCAAAATTTACTCACATACGCCGCTAGAATTGCATCAATCAATCAGGACTACTATAGTCCTGTTGCGGTTTTACCACCAGCGCATACAATACCATTACAATCAACTTATGCTTTCTTAGCAAACGTTGACCCATGGACAGACGATAACAATCCTCCGGCACCTACACAAGACCAGCAATCTATTAAGAAGGTCTTTAATAATATATTTGCCGTTAAAAAGGTAACTTCTGGTGATATTTGCCCTGTCGTTCAACGTATAGATTGGTCTGCAAACACAGTTTATAACTACTATCAAGATAATATTGATATGTTTGCCGTTGATTCTAATGGGTTTTTGCTGAATAATTTCTATGTGAGAAACAGTTACGACCAAGTCTTTAAGTGCCTGAGTAACAATAGCGTAGGTTCGACATCTACTGCGATGCCTTATTTTCAGCCAGGCCAATACAACACCTTCAATGTTTTTGAAGGCGCTGACGGCTATAAGTGGAAATATTTATACACAATTAATACTGGACTTAAGACAACCTTCATGGACGCATCATGGATGCCGGTACCATTAGGTTACAATACACCAAACCCAACACTATCTCAATCATCTTATGGTGTTGGCGGTATAGATGCTCTTGTCATTACAAATGGTGGTTTCGGCTATAATCCTACGACTAATCCAATAACGGTAACAATCACGGGTGACGGTACTGGTGCAACAGCAACAGTAAACGCACTTCAAGTTAACAATGTTGGCGCTATTACAGATATCACAATCACAAATCCTGGCTACAATTACACATACGCTAATGTGACAATCACATCTGGCTTGGGTACTTCTGCAACTGCTATTGCACCTGTTTCACCTGTCGGTGGCCATGGTTTCGATCCTGTTTCTGATTTGGGTGCGACTAATGTAATGTACTCTGTAGCATTTAACTCTGATGAAAGCGGTAATATTCCAACAAATATATCATATCATCAGATAGGTTTGATGGTTAACCCAACAACATACACGTTATCACCCAATCCTGCAACTGGTAGCATATATAATACAACAACATCAATTGTTGTAGCACCAGGACCTGGAACATTTGTAACAGACGAAATCATACAACAAATAGATTCATTCGGAAAAGTATTATTTTCTGCTAAGGTTGTTAGCTATAACGTTACAACCAATGTATTAAGTGTGATAAATACAAATGGTAATTACGTAACAAATCAAACAGTTCAAGGACTGACTTCAAAAGCAGTTAGAGTTTTGTTAACAGTTTCAAAACCAGATTTCGTTGCGTTCTCTGGTTACATCACATACATAGAAAATAGAAGTGCAGTACAACGTAGTGCTGACGGTATAGAACAATTCAAATTTGTACTAGGGTACTAAAGGAAAAAAATGCTGAATTTTAATGTCTCTCCATACTATGATGATTTTGACCCATCAAAGAACTACCATCGCATTTTATTTAAACCTGGTTATGCAGTTCAAGCACGAGAAGTAACACAAGCACAAACAATTTTACAGAATCAAATTTCTGATTTTGCATCTGCAATCTACTCAACAAACACACCGGTTTCAGGTGGGCAAGTTACAACAAACTTGCAATGTTATTATATTAAATTGAACACAACATACGGTTCAACAACAATTAAAGCATCAGACTTTTTAGGTAAAGTTATTACCGGTAACGATGCAAATACGGCAACAATTCAAGCAAAAGTTATTGCAACAGCAGAGGCTACAGGTACTGGCGGTGCCGCAGGTGATCCACCAACATTAGTTGTATCATACTTATCAGGACCACAGTTTGGTGATAATATGGTGTTGACAACAATTGACGGTTCAAATTTATTTGCGACTGTTCAAGCATCAACATCAACATCAATTTCAACAGGTCAGTCTTCTACAGCATCAGTTTCAAACGGTGTTTTCTATATCGTCAACGGCTATTCACAAGCGGCTGATGGAACAGAGTACTCAATCGGTAACTTTGTAAACGTTTCTCCACAAACAATCATTCTCGATAAGTATGATAATACACCATCTTATCGTGTCGGCCTTGAAATCACAGAACAAATTATTGATTACATCACAGATCCAGCATTATTAGATCCTGCTGTAGGTGCATCAAACTATCAAGCACCAGGTGCAGATAGATATCAAATAACTTTAACTCTAACAACATTACCATTGACTCTTGGTAGTGATAGTCAGTTCATTGAATTGTTAAGAATTGATAACGGTAGTGTCGTAAAACAGAATGATACTACTGTGTATTCAGCAATTGATGACTACTTCTCAAAACGAGATTTTGAAACAAATGGTGATTATGTTGTAGAAGATTTCAAACTTACACCGGTTGCAAATACAGTCAATTCGGCAAAATATGACTTGGGTATTAGTAAAGGTGTTGCGTATGTTCAGGGCTATCGTGTCGAGAATCAATCACAATTAACATTGACTTCAGATAGAGCATTAGCAACATCAAATATTGCTGGTAGCGAAACATTTATTGATTATGGTAATTATTTAAATGTGGCTGGTGTTAATGGCGACTTCAATGTAACAACATTGCCAAAAATCAATATTCATTGCGTTAATACGAATAATGTTGCTCAAGGACAAGGTAGCACAAAATACAACTCAACATTAGTTGGTACTGCTTTCTTAAGAAACTTACAGTTTCAACAGGCTAATGGCGGCTCAAACACAGGCTCTTATGTTTTTAATGCATCAATATCAGATATATTAGTAAACACTTTAGGTGCTTATGGTAATTCTTCACTATGTACATCAAACACGATTGGTGTTTTTGATACGACAGGTGAATTCTCAGGTGTTGCTAATGCCTATTATGGTGTAACATTGTCTGTTAATTCTGGTTCAAGTGTTGGTGATGTCAGAACAATTACCAATTATACAGTAAGCGGTAATAACAAATATTTTACAGTCAATCAACCATTCTCTGTTTTACCAGATGCATCATCAGCATTTACGTTGAATTTCAAGATTGGTGATGCCGATGCAATTGCTATTGCAAACGGTAGTTATTATCTAACTGCTGGTGCTAATGTTGATATTACCACCGGTAAAACTACCGGTCTATGGACAGGTCAAGCAATTCTTCAGAATCCTGGACAAACAGAGTTAATCTTTCCAATAGGTGCGCCATGGGTTCAAAACGTTTATAGTACTAGCTATACTACTACTAAGATTTTCCGCTCTGGCGTTCTTTCTGGTTCATCTGGTCAGTTAAATTTAAGTCTTGGAAGTACACCTTATAAATTCATTCAAGGTTCTGGTGTAGGTTTTGTTGAAAACAATTTTAACATTGTCAATACTTCATCAGGGGCTTTATTAGATTTCACAACATCAGGCAACACAGTTGTTGTTAGTTCTGATGGTGTGACGGCAAACATTTCTTCGTCATATTATGCTGGTAATACTGTTGATGTTATTGCAACTGTAAATGTATACAACGGTGACAGTACATCTATTACAAAAGTTAAAACGACTGTTACAGGTAATAATACAGGTGTTAGTTCAACCGGTGGTACTTCAGGTACTCAACTCAATACAAATACGTATGTCGATTTAAATAACGGTCAAGTCTTTATTTCTAAAGCAGGCGTTACAAATTCAAATTGCTTGTATATTTCCGATATTAGAAATATTGTTGCAATCTATGATACTAAAAACGTCAACTTAATTACACCTTCAGAAATAAATGCAGGAAATATAATTGGCAACCCTTTGTATGACGTTACAAATCATTTTACATTAGACAATGGTCAACGTGATACGTTCTATGATTTTGGTTATGTCAATCTAATTCCTGGTGCTCCTGGTATTATCGGTAACTTGATTGTTGTTTTGAACTACTACTCACATACCGGTGGTGACGGATTCTTTACTGGTAATTCATACCCACAATCTGATTATACAATCATACCATCTTACACTTCAAAGTCTAGCGGTATCACATATCAACTAAGAGATTCAGTTGACTTCAGACCTACAAGAGTTAATGCACAGACTTCTTACACTTGGAACTATACATCTAGCCCAACAATAAGCCAAAGTTCTGCTGGTGTTGCTATACCTAGAAACGGTAGTTACTTTAATAATTCTTATAATTTCTATCTTGGTAGAAAAGATAAACTTGTTCTTACAAAAGATAACAGCTTTAAGATTGTTGAAGGTGTACCATCAATTAATCCAAGACCACCAACAGAGCCAACAGGTTCTCTAGTTCTTGCAAATCTAACTTTAGATCCATATACTGCTATTGTTGGTAATCAAACTGTTAATGGTCAGTCAAATCTTTCAATACAGAAAGTTGTTCATAAACGTTGGGCTAAGAGTGATATCACGGACTTAGAAACAAGAATCAATAACTTAGAATATTATTCTGCACTAAGTCAACTTGAAGCAACTGCCGCCTCAACCCAAGTATCAGATAGTAATGGTATTTCAAGACCAAACTATGGTATTCTTGTTGATTCATTCACATCATTTGCTACAGCGGATACATACAATCCAGATTTTGCGGCAAACATCAATATTCGAACAAATCGTTTGTCTCCTGCCGCATTAGTTGATAACTATCAATTACAAAATCCTACAGTAATGGCCTCATTAGGTACATTAGCAAACACTTATGATTTTGCAATCTCTAGTATCTCTGGTACTGGAACAAACATCTTTACATTACCATATACTACAGCAAATCTTATTGTTCAACCTCTTGCAAGTAGTGCAGTATCAGTTAATCCTTTCAACGTTATTGTTGACAAAGGTGTTGCATCGTTGACACCACCTATTGACAATTGGGTTGATAATCAACAAGTTGTGCCAGTAGTTACACAGACACAAGCCACAGCAGTTAATCAACAGGCTTTTGGTAAAACCTTGACTAACATGGGCGACTTTGCATCAATTCCTGGTACTTCAAGTGTAACAATTACATCATTGAATTCTACTGGAAATACTGCAACATATGCAAGTCAATTAAGTACAACAACGTCTTCAATTAGCACACCAGCCGCATTGAATACTGTTAACGGATACTTGGTTAACGACACAATTTTACCATATATTAGACCACAACAAATTATTGTTGAAGCAAAAGGTCTGTTAGCAAACCAAAACGTACATTGCTGGTTTGATGGTATAAATGTTGACAAGTATATGATTGCCCCAAACACAATCGAATTGCAGAATGTACATGGTTCTTTCCAAGTAGATGACATTATAGGTTATTATCAATCTGGTTCACAATCATTCTATCCATCTGGTCGTGTTATGAACGTGTATAACTATCCAGGTACATCAAACACTAGATTGTATGTGTCAGACTTTATGAGACTTGCTAATAGAGCAAATTTAGCATCACCTCAGTTGTATAATGGTATGTTTGATGCTAATGGTGATTATATTGCCAACAGTTGGACCGCATATGGTACACCAGTAAATGCGTCCGTAATTTCTATGGCAACATCAGGTACAGTCTCTGGTGTTGGTGGTGCATACACGACAGCAGTAGGACCTACTTATAGCGGTAACTTATATAAAATGAACTATGGTGCACAGAACTTCTCAGATTTCTTAAACACAAATGGTGTTTGGGATGTAAGTAATGCCACTGGTTCATTAACAACATTTAATGCCACTTTCCCAATTTTCTTCCCAATAGGAACTGGAAACACATATGTAATGACTGCACAATGTAATGGTACTGCAACGGTTAGTGTTAACAATGCAACAATCGTAACATTATCAGCAGGAACATATGGACAAAATCAACAAACTAAAGTCACATTTAACCCAACACAGAACGTATTAAGTAACATTAGTATTTCTGCTACATGTTCAGATGGTGTGCCAAGTATTGCAGTTGTTGTTACAGACCCAACTACAAATACCGTAATTTGGAACGCAACACAACCTCAAGGTATGACATATGCCGGTTCTGGTCAACAAATTGCAATGCCATATGGCGGTATATTATTTACCGGTGCAACAAAAGTTAAATTAGATCCTACAATATCAAGTACACTTGATTTCACGGGTTCACAAATTAACTTCTTTACAAAAGAAGTTACTCAAACAGAGTCATTGACTACATGGACTCCTCCACCAGCCACACCATCTGGAAGTTCTGGTGGTTCAACATCAATTGCAGGTGCACCAGGAAGTTGGTTCATACAATTAGATACTGCAATTTGGGGAGCAAATTCACCATGGACTAAAGTTGATTCGGCAATTGTACATGCCGGAACAGCAGTTCTTGGTGCTGTTAGCAACGTAGTAAATACTGTTTCCCATGATGTCACTAACATTGTAAACAAAGTTTCATCATGGTTCTCTGATAGACGTTTGAAACGCTCTATTAAATATATCAAGACACTTGATAATGGAATTAAAATTTACAGTTTCAAATATTTGTGGAGTAATCAAACCTTTGTTGGTGTGATGGCTCAAGATTTAATTGGTACTGAATTCGAATCTGCTATTAAAACACACATAGGTATCTACATAGTTGACTATAGTAAACTTGGTTTTAATATGATGACTCTTGAAGAATATGAAGCAACAACCGTATAACTTGGAAGAAAATAAATGACATCAGCCGTAACAACGCAATCAACAGTAAATCAATCAGCAACGATTACTGCATTTGATCCGACAACGAGAGTTGCAACACTTTCTCAGCCAGTAAATTTATCATTAGGATATAATCAAAATTTTGGTGATATCACAACGACATATAATATTGTTGGTACAAATTATAATATGTCTCATGCTTTAACAAATGGTGGATTGCCACAGTTGTCAACCGATGAGCAAGGTAATTTTAATGCTATCTTCAATGTACCATCAAACACATTTCAGATTGGTACTAGAGTTTTTCGAATTGATAATAGATTAAATGTTGGTGATACTGATGGTACTTCAGCAACAACTTATGCCGAAGCAACATTTACTGCATCTGGTCTTCAAATCAATGCAACTCAAGCAAATTTTGCGCCTTCTTTAGATTCTAGTGCATCAACATATGTACCGACAACTACTATTAATAGTCAATCAGTTTTAGGTAATCAGACAGCGGCATTCTCACCTTTTGATCCTATTGCACAATCATTCATTGTTTCTAAAGATAATTACCCTAATGGTGTATTTTTAAGTTCTGTCAAGTTATTTTTCCAAAACAAACCAGCAACAAATATACCGATTACTGTTTCTCTTGTTGCAACTTTAAATGGTGTACCTAACGGTCAAACGTTAGACTATTCCACAGTCACATTGTTCCCAAATCAAGTTAAAGTTTCACAAACACCACAGTATCTTGATGCTAATACAGCAACTACATTTACATTTAATGCTCCGGTTTATGTACAACCTGGTGTATTGTATGCTATTTTAATTAATTCTAGAACATCAGATTATACTTTATGGTACGGTCAACAGAATTCTTCTGCATTACCTTCTACTGCAAAAGCAAAACCTTCAGACCCAAATCCATCAAACCCAACAAGAATCGGTGCCGCACCTTATGTTGGTGGTCTATTTGAATCACAAAATGCTCTGCAATGGTCTGTTGACCAAACTAAAGATTTAATGTTTGTAATTGACCAATGCGTTTTCAATACTAATATTACAGGAATTATACCATTCGATTTACCTTATGGTGCTCCTTATAGAAAACTTGGTATTAATGATGTTAGACATAAGAGCGATCCTGCTATAGTATCACAAGTTATGGGTAACTATTCACAAGTATCTGAAATTGACGAATTCAACGTCACTACTACAGAATTTGTACCGACACAAACTAAAACATCTTATACATATCAATCAATACTTGCTGATGGTACAAAGACCACTACAGCAACAGTTATACCTGGTAATTATGCAACACCGACATATCAAAATATTAAATTGAATGATGGTTTAGGTGCAAGATTTGTAAATCCTAATTCTAATTCTTCATTCGTTATGACTGCAACATTGTCATCTAATGATCCTAATGTAAGTCCTATCATCTCCGATGACGGAATGACTCTGTATACGATAACATATGCTATCAATAATATGGGTCTTTCAAACAATGTTATTCAAGTTTTAAATGCTGGTACAGGCTATTCAACAAATACATATGCAACAGTTTCAGCACCTGACGTTGCCGGTGGTGTTCAATCCGCAGTCGGTGTAAACTTAGACACTAATGGTAATGTTACTTCTGTATATGTTCAAACTCAAGGTAGCGGTTATATTAAAACACCGACAATCACAATTATCGACCAAAACAATACACGTGGCGGTAACGCTAACGCATCTATCGTAGTTGGTGGTGAAACATCATCATCTGGTGGTAACAGTCGTGCAAAGTATTTTACTAAGCCAGTTATCCTACAACCAGGAAATGATTCTGGTGACTTAAGAGTTTATTGTACTGCTTATCAACCAGTAGGAACAGCAATCTATGTATACTATAAGATTCTAAGTTCACAAGATACATCAACATTTGCATCACAAAATTGGCAATTAATGACACCAACAACAAACGCCAACAATTTTGCAAGCGTTCAGGATCAATTAATTGAATATGAATATGCTCCTGGTATTTTTGGTTCTGGTCAAGCAAACAACAGCATTTCTTATTTGAGTACAAACGGTACGACATACAATAACTTCATTCAATTTGCAATCAAAGTTGTAATGGCTTCAAGCGATGCAACAAACGTACCTTATCTAAATGATATTCGTGCGATTGCATTACCACCAGGTACGAGAATCTAATATGTTAGTAAAAGTAGAAGGAACTTCTTATGTGAGAGACATCAATACGATGGCTCTCATTAACACTAATGTCGCAGAAAAAAATGATTATCTTTCTAAAATCACAATGATGAAGACTCAAAAAGAAGAAATAAATACCGTGAAGAATGAAATAGATTCAATCAAAAATGATATGAAAGAGATTAAAGAATTACTTTTGGCTATGAATAATAACAAATAAAGGTCCAAATGGCTACGATTTTTACAGCAACAATTTTACCAACTCTAACATATGCAAATACTTTTGTAGATTGGTTTACAACAACGAATACAATTGTTGTTGATTTTAATAACTTCTCTGCTAATGCATATGCAAAAAACACAGGTACTCTGTATCTTAATGAGGCTACTACTGCTTTAGTTGTAGGTAACGGTGTTGCACAATTCGGTAATCAAGTTCAGATTACTGGTACAGGTTCTTATCTAACAGTTGATAATAATATTGTAATGAACTATGGACAGTTGGTAGTTTCAAATGCCAACTCAAGTATTATTGCTTCTGGTGTCGTACAAGTCGGTAATACAGTATATGCTAATGGTGCTAATACAGGTTTGTTTGTTGCTAACAATGCAACTTTAAATTCAAACGCATACATTACAGGTAACGCATATTTTGGTAAACAAATTTTTGTTACCGGCCCTGTTACTCTTAACGCATTAACTGTTCAAGGTACCACATCAATACAAAACACTTTGACGATTAGCGGTACAACAAACGTTAATAATACTCTTACTGCAACCGGTAACGTAAATGCTTTATGGTTCAATGCGACAAACGGACTTACTGGTACTCTTGCAAACATTAGCGGTTATGCTAACTCTGGTCGTTTAGCTACAACATTAACTGGTCAGATTGGTACTCAGTTGTATGTTGGTGATTCAATCTATACAACAAATAGCACATTCGCAAATATAAACTATTCTAATACAGTTGTTGCTAACACATCTGTAACGTCAAATGTCATCACAGCAAATACAATTCAAGGAAACTTGAATGTCAATACTGCAACTGTAACTGCATCTGTTGGTAATATTGTTTCTTTAAATGCAACTACTATTACAACAGGTAGTTTGTATGCTAACAATATTACAGCATATCAAAATTTAAACGCTAACAATGAATATGCAAACGTAATCGTTGCTAATACATCTATTCTCACACCAGCATTAAATGTTTCGGTATCGTTGACAGCAAATACTGCTAATGCATACTTCAGTAATGTATTCGCAACAAACTTAACATTGAGTGGTAATCTTGCAATCAGTTACCCAATTGTTTCAACATCAAATTCATTTACATTAAACGCTAACAATACCACAGCAACACCTTTTGCACAGTTTGTTATCAATCGTGGTACAGGTTCTAATACTGCACAAATTCAATGGTATGAATCTGGTAAACAATGGCAGATTAATGATGTAACAACAAATCAGTTCTATTCAATTCTAACTTCTGAAGTTGCAAACAGTAGCCTAGTATTAAATAGTACATCTAATATTGCAACATCTCAAGCAGTCTATACTGCAAATCTATTTGCTCAAGCCGCATTTAACGTTGCAAATGCCGCATATACATCTGCAAATAACGTTGCCCCACAGATTCAACCTGCATTTAATCAAGCAAACTCTGCTTCAAATATTGCCAATTCAGCATTTGCAGAAGCTAATATTGTATACACATTAGCAAACACAATAAGCAACACTACTAACTCAGCATACGCAAGAGCAAATGCATCCGCTAATTTGTTTACTGCAAACGGTAATACAGCATCACCAAGCAACGGCGGTATATCTTTTGCAAGCCTTTACGGTGAGTCTATCAATGCCTCAGGCAATACAATTACGATTGGCACTTCACAAGATTTAAGGTCTTCTGCATCACCAACATTCAACACACTAACACTAACAGGCAACTTAGCAGTCGGACAAGGTGGTACAGGTTCTACAACAGCCGCTGGTGCTGTTCAAAATCTATTACCTGCAAACACTAATCAAATCGGTTTCTTCTTGCAGACAACAGGTCCTGGTAACTTTGGATGGATTTCTAATACTGCTAACAGTCTTGCTTATACAGTACCTACTGGTGTTGCGGCAACTAATAATAACGTTCAACTAGCATTGAATGATTTGTATTTTAACAAAGCAAACTTAGCATCACCACAGTTTACTGGAACACCTAATTCAGTAACTCAAGCAACTACAACACAGAATACTACTATTGCAACTACTGGCTTTGTAGGTGCTCTCGCAAACTCTGGTTATTATTTCTCTCACAATATTACCGGTACTGCTCAGTACGCAAACAATTTATATCAAACAACATATAGTACAGCAGGTAGTGTTCCTTATCAATCCGCTCAAGGTACAACAGCATTTACTGCCGCTGGTGCAACATCTCAAGTTCTGATTGGTGGTACTTCACCATCATGGCTGAATATGAGTTCTATGACAGTCGGTGCCGCTACTCTTGCAAATGCAACATCTAATATTGCCGGTGGTGGTGCAGGTCAGATACCATATAACACAGCATATGGTGCGACATCATTTATTGGTGCCGGTACTGCTGGTCAAGTTTTAGTTTCTGCTGGTACAGGAACACCAGTGTGGTCAAGTTCCGTACAGCAAAGTTCAGTCACAGCATCTGGCGCTGGTATATTTTCAACTTTAACATCTAACAATGCAGTAAATGCAGTTAGCATTAATGCAACAACTTCAGCAAATATTGCAAACGTCACAGCAAGTTTCATCACTAATACTGGTAACTATTATAGTGGCGGATTAATCAGCGTAGTCGGTAATATTATTGCTTACTCTGGTTCTGATAGAAAATGGAAAGAAAATATCAGAGACATTGAAGGTGCTCTTGATATTGTTGATGCTGTTGGTGGTAAATTATTTGATTGGACAGATGAATATATTGCACAGAATGGTGGTCTGAATGATTATTCAATGCAGAAATCTGATTTCGGTGTTGTTGCTCAAGACCTGAGAGAAGTTTTCCCAGTTGCAACAAGGGTAAGACCAGACGGCTCTCTTGCAGTTGACTATGAAAAATTATGTGCTGTAGCATTTGCCGCTATCAAAGATTTACGTGCAGAAGTTGAAGCATTAAAGCAATCAAAGTAATCCTCTCTTACTAAATAGAGTAAGAACAATTAGAATAAGAAAACATGGCCGCAGGATATCAAAATCTCTACCTAGAACAAGGTGCATCTTTTGCATTTACAATCACATTAGATGATGTATATGGAGAGGCCTACTCTCTTTCTGGCGCCAATGTGTATAGTAAAATGAGGTATTCTTACTATACACCTAACGTAGCGGCAACTTTTGCCACAACAATTTCGGCAAATACAGGTCAAGTTACGTTTTCTTTAGACTCAGCCAATACGGCAAACATCACACCAGGTCGTTATGTATACGATGCTGTGCTTTCTTTCTACGCTGGTAGTGGTCAAGCGAACACAGTCATTAGAATCCTTGAAGGAATTGCAGAAGTTGCTCCTGGTGTAACATCGGGGTAACATATGGCAACTAATCCACCTTCATCAGTCAAAGTAACCATTGGTCAAAACACACCAAAAGTAACTGCGGTTTCTTATGGTGGTCTTCGTTCGCTTGCAGGTTCAACAGATTTGAATCTTGCCGGTGCTCAAGACGGTGACGTTATTGTTTACTCGCAATCACAGAAATTGTTTTACGTTGAAAATATTGGCAACGCTATTACATCTATTGATAACGGATACTTTTAATGTCATCAAATACAGTTAATGTACAGATACTAAGGTCCTATGGATCTTATCAACCAACAAACTTACTTGATGGGCAGTTAGCGTATTCCTTTCAATCTAATACACTATACATCGGTACAAATAGTAATGGTATTGTTACTATTGGTGGTGTCACACCTTTAGCTCGTATTCAAACTGCCTTCAATGCGGCAAATAGTTCAGGTGATTTTGCAAACTCTGCTTTCACACGTGCTAATCTTGCCTATGCGGCCGCTAATGCCGCTGGTTCATCAACAACAATAAACTTAGCATATCAAACTGCTAACTCGGCATTTAGTCAGGCTAATCTTGCCTATGCGGCCGCTAATGCCGCCGGTTCATCTACTACAACTAACAATGCTTATGCAACTGCTAACTTAGCTTTTGCACAAGCGAATGCCGCTTTCAATGCGGCTAATAGTGGTGTAACTGCATCATATGCTTTTAATCAAGCTAACAGCGCATACAATCAAGCCAACGTAGCATTTGCGGCGGCTAATGCGGCAGGTTCTTCTACGACTGTAAATGCGGCCTTCTTAACTGCTAACTCTGCTTTTACACAATCAAATAACGCATATAACAAAGCAAACTCAGCAAACGTTCTAGCACAGTCTGCTTTTGGTGCCGCTAACGTAGGTAACACATTTGTTACTACTGGAGGTACTGTAACAGGTAACGTAACAGTTTCAAACAATCTAACTGTATCTGGTAACTTATATGTACTAGGTAACTTAACTGCTATCAATACAACACAAGAAGAAACAAACGCACCGTTAATCTTCTTAGCAAACAATAACACATCTTCTGATACAGTTGACATCGGTTTTGTTGGTAACTATAATGCAACAGGTAATGCGTTTACTGGTTTGTTTAGAAACCCAACCCTTAAAGAGTTTATATTCTTTCAGAACTATGCATCACCTATTGGCTCAAACAATCTAATTAATATTAGTGACCCTAGTTTTGCATATGCAAACGTGTACTCAAATTACTTCAAAGGTAATGTAATAAGTCACGGTGTAGATGTATTCTATTATTCTAACTCTGCTTTCTCAGTTGCAAATACGGCATCATCAAATACTGTAGCACTTCAAGGTATTGAAAATGCACAGAATACAAACATTGCGTATTCATGGACAACTGCAAATGCCGCTTTTGCAAATGCAAACTCTGCAATTCTATATCAAACGGCAATTAGTAATTCGGTAAACAGTATTGCTGTTGGTGGTGCACCTGTACAGAACGCTCAAGTATGGTCTACACTAACTGTATCACAAGTCTTTGATGCAATTCTGTTCCCAACAATCGGTCCTACATATACAATACCTACAATATCTTTAAGCGGTACTGCTTCTGGTACTGTAGAAGTCGGTTCAACAATCACTCAGACAATGACTCTGACTGGTACTAAGAACGATGCTGGTGCATTCCTTGCATTGTATATTCAACGTAATAGTGCGAACATTGCTACGATTAGTAACCCATCAGGTACAGCAACAACTAATATTGCATCTCAGTATGGCTATAGCGATCCTAACAATCAAAACTATTACTATACATTAAGTAATACAGATACTGCTATTGCAACAACTGGTACATTCACATGGGCGGGTTACGGTAACTATAATGCTGGTGTTGCTAAGTTAACAAACAAAGGACAGACAGATGCAAACGGTGCTCAACTTCGTTCAACTGTTTATCCTCAAGCCGCTGGTTCAGCGTTCGGTTCAGGTTCTTATTCAGTAACTGGTATCTATCCATACTTTTGGGGTGTATCATCAACGCAACCGACAGCCGCAAGTATTGCATCAGCAATTCAAGCAGGCACAGCAAACAAAGTACTTGCAGTTGGTTCAGGAACACTTACAATCACATTCAATGCAAGTTCTCAATACGTTTGGCTTGCAGTACAAAATAGCTATGCAACAAAGACAACATGGTATAATACTGCTCTAAATAACGGTAGTATTGGTGCAGGTCAATTTATATTGAGTCCTGTAACACAAGCAGTCACTTCACCAACATCTCTCTGGTCTGGCGTTAATTATAATATGTACATCTCTGGTTACTCAACGACAACTAGCGGCTCAATACAGTTCTCATAAAACATGTCAATTATTCTAAACGACAATCTAAGTATACAGGCACCTAAGGGAGTTGATTCTCGTTTTGGCCCATATGTAAATACAACTATTGCTTTATCGAGTGTTGGGTCTGCGGTTCGTTATCAAGGTTTAACAATTGGCATCAATTCTGCAAATGCAAGTGCGAATGGTGGTAATACTGTTATTGAGTATTGGTTTCGTGACGGTATTGCAGATGGTGATTTAACTTACAAAGTTGACCCTACTGCTAACTTAGCATATGCACAAGCTAATGCCGCCTTTAATGCGGCCAATAGTTCAGGTGGCGGTAGTTCAGCGGCCGCTTTCAATCAAGCGAATGCCGCCTTTGCACAAGCTAATGCCGCCTTTGCACAAGCAAACACAGGCTCTAGTTCTGCACCAGCTTTTAATCAAGCTAATGCCGCTTTCAGTCAAGCAAACGTAGCCTTTAATACTGCTAACTTAGCATACACACAAGCAAACTCAAGTTATACTGCACAAAATACAACAGCATCTTTTGCTAACGGTGCTTTTGTTGTTGCAAACTCGGGAGCATTATTTGCTAATAGTGCTTTTGCTACTGCAAATGCTTCCTATAATGCACAAAATATAACTGCTGGTTTCGCTAATGCCGCATATGCATATGCAAATACATTAGGAACAAATGAGGCATCTGCATTTAATACTGCTAATGCCGCTTATGCACAAGCAAATACTGCTTATGCTAATTCAAATACGTTCATAACGTTTATCACAGGCGTTGAAACAAGTCAGAACAATAATATTTCTTCCGCATTTACTCAAGCTAATAATGCGGCCATATTTGCTAATGGTGCTTTCACAGTTGCCAATGCCGCTGTAAGACGTGCCGGTGATACAATGACTGGTAACTTAGTGATTGCTGGTGCTAATTTAACAGTAGGTACTGCACTTGCCGCTTATGCAAATGGTAACGTTGTAATCTCTCAAGCAACAGGACAAATTGTCCTTGCAGGAAATACATATGCAGGACATATGTTACCTGCCGCTAATGCTGATGGTACTGGTGTAGGATATGATTTAGGTTCCCCAACAAGTCGTTGGAGAAAAATCTACGTTACTGGTACAACGATTGATATTGGTGGCGCTTTAATTCAAGCACAAGGTAATGCGATTTCACTAACCAGCGGAACAGGCGCTACGTTTGCCGTTTCTGGTACAGGTGCAAACTCTGTAGGTTCTTTTGCAAGTTTAACAGCAAATGCCGGTATTGATTCAACTAATTCTGTTAGCGGTACAATTATCGTCACTGGTGGTGTTGGTATTTCTAATAATGCTTTCATCGGTGGTAATACAACTGTAGCATATCAATTAACTGCAAATCAACACACATTCGGTATTGATGGTACAAGTCAGTACACAGCGGCCGCACCTTATGCATATTCTAATGCATCATTCTTGACTGCTAATAGTGCTTATACTGCACAGAATATTACTGCTGGTTTTGCTAATGCCGCTTTCTTAGTCGCAAACAGTTCATTTGTTGCAGAAAACATTACTGCTTCGTTTGCCAACTCTGCTTATACACAAGCAAATGCGGCCTTTAATCAAGCAAATACGGCATCTTCTTTTGCTAATGGTTCGTTTACAACTGCAAATTCTGCATCTTCTAATACAGTAACATTGCAAGGTATTGAAAATGTACAGAACACCAATATTACAGCATCGTTTGCACAAGCAAATGCATCTTACAATGCTCAAAATACAACTGCATCATTTGCAAATAGTGCCTTCGTAACAGCAAACTCTTCTTATTCTGCTCAAAACATAACTGCTGGTTTTGCAAACGCATCATATACGGCACAAAATACTACGGCAGGATTTGCCAACGGTGCATTTGTTACTGCTAATGCATCTTATGCGGCACAAAATATAACTGCTTCGTTTGCTAACAGCGCATATTCTTTTGCAAATTCAATTAATACTTATGCATATGCCGCCTTTTCTTATGCAAATACATTAAATGCAGTAAACGTAGCATCAGCATGGAACACATCTAATGCCGCTTTCATTCAAGCAAATAGTGCTTTCAATGCACAAAACATAACAGCAGGATTTGCAAATGCTTCTTACACGTTTGCTAATAGCATCAACATATATGCGTACTCTGCTTATGCGGCCGCTAATGTTGGTAATACATTCGTTTCAACTGGTGGTACAGTTGCTGGTTCTGTTGTTATCAGCACTGATTTACATGTCACTGGTAACTTGTATATTGCTGGTAATTCCACTTTTGTTAACGCAAATAATATATCAACAAACGATTCGATTATTTTAATTGGTACCAATAATACATCTAACGTTGTTGATTTGGGTATTGTCGGACACTTTACAAATAACGGATATCAAAGAACTGGTTTTGTTCGTAATCACAATACAGGCATTTGGGGACTGTTCAGCAATCTAACATCAGAACCTTCAACAACAATCAACTGGTCTGATGCCAATTTAATTTATGATAAGATTCAAACCGGTAACATTACGACTCCAGCAATATATGTTGCAGGTGTAGAACTTGGTGCTTATGCGAATACTGTTAATGCTTATTCTTATGCATCGTATGCATCTCAAAACATTACCGCATCGTTCGCTAACGGCGCTTTTGCTACTGCAAATGCATCATATGCATCTCAAAACATTACCGCATCGTTCGCTAACGGCGCTTTTGCTACTGCAAATGCTTCCTATAATGCACAGAACACTACCGCATCATTCGCTAATAGTGCCTTTGTAACAGCAAACGCATCATACAATTCGCAAAACACAACAGCATCTTTTGCTAACGGTGCATTTATAACTGCAAATGCATCATATAACTTTGCTAATAGTGTCAACACATATGCGTATGCCGCATTTGCAAAAGCAAATTCTCTCACAACTTCAGGCATTACAGTTGTTAATTTTACTGGTGACGGTGCAACTACATCATTTGCATTAGGCGTTACACCGTATTCTATCAATGCAACGTCTGTTAACTATAACGGTATTACATTACTAAGAAATAGTTATACATTGTCTGGTGCAAATATTGTCTTCTCAAGCCCACCTGCTAATACAGCATTAATTGAAGTTACAGTATCAACTCAAACTGTTTCAACTAATACTTCAATAAGTTCAGGTAATAACGGCAACGTTCAATTTGCATTGGCAAATAATATAATTGGTTCTGATGCCAACTTTGTATATCTAACATCTAATACAACACTATTAGTACCAAACGCATATTATACCGGTAACGTAAGTATTCAAGGTAACTTGTATGTTAACGGTACTGTAACAACATTCAATAATGTAACTGTTAACACGACAGAAACAATTACAACAACACTAACTCTTAGTGGTTTGAATGTCTATCCTTATATTACTTCAAGTTATGGTTTTTCTAACACAGTCAACACTTATGCATATGCATCATATTCAGCACAAAACATAACTGCTGGTTTCGCTAATGCATCTTATACTGCACAAAATACAACAGCCTCATTCGCAAATAGTGCTTTTGGTCAAGCTAACTCTGCCGCTGTATTTGCAAACGGTGCATTTACATTTGCTAACAGCGTAAATACCTATGCATATTCAGCATATGCTTTTGCAAATTCTGTTAACGTATACGCACGTGCCGCATTTGCACAAGACAATTTAGTATTCTCAGTTGCAAATTCTGCTGGTCTGTTTGCTAATGGTGCTTTTGTAACAGCAAACGCTTCTTTTATACAAGCAAATAATTCACTTGCAAACGTTGGTTCTTTAATAACTGTGAACGGTGTTTCGCAATTTGCGATAACGAATTCTCAAGTATCAACTTCAATAACTACTGGTGCATTAACAGTTGCTGGTGGTGTGGGTATTACTGGTAATACTTATGTCGGTGGTGATGTATTTGCAAATAATGGTGTCTATTCTGGCAATACATTCCAACCTGTGATAGGTTCATTCAATGACGGTATTGTTATGGACTACGTTCAAGGTACAAATGGTATCGGTAGAATTTCAGTCGGTCCAAATGATTACATAACATTCTATACTGGCGGTGTCGGTACTACTCCTGTTGCAAACGTGTACAGTAACGGTGCGTTTACAAGTACAAACGTAACAGCAAGTAACAATATTACAACTAACACGTTTACTGCTACTGGTCTTGTCACCATACAACAAACTACAGAAAATATTACGAACACTGGTAATCCTGGTTCTTCTGTGACTTATGATTTCAATGCTGGACCTACATACTATAATACCGGTATGACACAAAACTGGACAGCAAACTTTACAAATGTACCAACAACACAAAATAAATCAGTTCTAGTTACTTTGATTAACAATCAAGGTAGCACAGCATATTATCCAAGTACTATTCAAGTTAACGGAACAGGTTATACACCAAAATGGTTAGGCGGAACTTCTTACACTGGTAATGCAAGTCAATGGGATTTCCTCACATTTGCCATCATAAATATTGGTGGTACTATAACTGTTCTTGGTTCATACGCAACATATTATTAATTATGAGTAGAATATCATCGTCAAGTGGCTTTGGGTTTTCAGGTGTTGGAATGGCTACTGCCAACTTAAAACCGATTCCAGTAACTGTTAATTATGTTTTGGTTGCCGGTGGTGGGTCAGGTGGTACTTTTGGTGGCGGTGGTGCTGGTGGTGTATTGTCTGGTCAAGTTACTTTTCCTAAAAAAGGTTCGACTGTAACAGTAACTATTGGTGGTGGAGGTGTTGCCGCAAATAATGGAGGACCTTTAGTATATCCTGGTAATGCTGGAGGTTATTATGTGAGAGGTACTAGCGGTTCAGGTTCTACAATATCGAATCCTTGCACATTAGGATCTGTAAGTTCAACAGGCGGTGGTGCCGGACGTGGTGGGTGGCCAGGTATGTGTTCAAGTTTTGGTGCATTAGGTGGAGGGTCTGGTGGTGGTGGTGCATCTGGCGGTAATCCTCAAAGTGCGCCCGGAGTACCAGGTCAAGGAAATCCTGGAGGTTCTGGAACCACCCCTTCAGGTATGTTTTTCGGTAGTGGTGGTGGAGCAGGAAGTGCAGGGACTTCAGGTGTAGGGGCAAATGGTGGTTCTGGACGAGTAATAACTATTATGGGTCCTAGTTCACCTGTAACAGTTGGTGGTGGAGGTGCGGCTGGCGGTTGCCAAGGGTGCAGACCAACATTTTATCCTAGTCCGTATTTTTTTTATACTGCAGGCGGTACAGGTGGCTCTGGTGGGGGCGGTAATGGTGGTAGTGGAGGTGTGCAAGGTGCATATGCGACTGGACGTACTGCTGGTACTGTAAATACTGGGGGTGGGGGTGGTGCTGGCGGATTTACAGGTTGGAACTTTATACAACCACCAACACATTCATGTTCTCCAAATGAGGAATGGTTTCCTGGTATGAATGGTGGTTCTGGTGTCGTCTTCATTTCAGCGAATACTGCAAAGAAAGGAACTGCCGGACCACCAACCGTTTTCACAACAGGAACTGACGGCCTAGGTAACACTTGGTTTAAATTCACTTCTTCTGGTACATATCGAGTATAAAAATGTCACTAACTGTAATAGAACCCTTCAATTTAGATAATTCCGCAAGTTATATTGTTAGCAGTTTAAATGCTGGTAACACTATAAATGTGGGAACCACACTTTATCTAAATAATATAGCGGTTAGTAACACTAATAACTCTCTGACGGTTAACTCTGCGATGACAATTTCTGGTAATGTTTATGCGAATTTGGTAGGCTACGTTGACGGCGGCTCATTTTAACATAAAACAACATAAAAGGAACATCACATGTCTGGTGGAGTCTCAAATTCAAGTATTCTAATTAAACGTTCCACGGCTACTGGTCGTCCTAGTTCGCTTAAATCCGGTGAGTTAGCTTACTCATATCTCTCAAACACAATCTTTATCGGTACATCCGATGGTACTAGCACACTAAACGTTGGCGGTCAGTACTACACATCACAACTTGATTCAGCAACACCGTTAAACGTTGCGAACACAATCGTTAGACGAGATGCCGCAGGTAATTCGTATTTCGGTAACGTTGTTGTTTCTGGTTTCATTACCGGTACAATTCAAGGTACTTCTAATAACGCAACAGCACTTGCATCACCACAGAACTTTGGTATTTCTGGTGGTGATATTACTGCTTCAAACATTGCTTTTAACGGTACTTCTGCTGTAATATTAAGCGCATCACTTAATAACGTTAGCGGTTTAAGTGGTGGTACAGTCGGTTCTAATACTTCTATTCCTGTTATCACTTACGGTGCAAACGGTAGAATTTTAAACGTTTCTTCTGTAACAGTAAGTGCAAACTATCAACCCGCATTTGATTGGGCAAACTCTGCATACAATGCGGCAAATAGTTCAAGTAATACAGCATTTAGTGCTTATGCAAGAGCAAATGCCGCCTACAATCAAGCAAATAGCGCATATTCTTTAGCAACCACAGCAGAATCAGATGCTCAGACAGGTATTACAAATGCGGCACAAGCATATTCAGCCGCTTGTACAGCACAACAACTTGCACAAAGTGCCTATACTGCACAAAATACAACAGCATCTTTTGCTAATAGCGCCTTTGGTCAAGCTAACTCTGCCGCTGTATTTGCTAACGGTGCGTTTGCATCAGCAAATGCTGTCCAGTTCACAATTACTGACGGCACACACTCTAATACATTCTATAGATCCGGTACATTAACAGTTACAGGAACTACTGGTGTAACAGCAGTCGCTTCTGCAAACACATTAACATTTGGTACAGATAACACAGTATTACGTTCTAATACAACATCAGGTATCGGTGCTACACAAAATATTAATACTTCATTAAGTATAACAGGCAACTTGACAACAGGTAATATCATACCTTCGTCTGCTTACATGTCTATCGGTACATTTGCAAACCCTGTTCAAGAGTTGTATGTTTCTTCTAACTCATTGAATGTTGGTGGTATTTCTTTAAGCAATACAGGTAGTGTATTAACAATCGGTGGTGGTGTAACTGATTTAGCAGTAAGCACATCATTTGGACCATTGTCTAACATTGCATCAGTCGCAAATACTGGTTACAACTTTGTTAATACTGGCGGTACAGTTAATGGTAACGTTAACATCGTTGGTAACTTAGTAGTTCGTGGTACAACAACACAAGTCGATACTACAACAGAAACAACAACAGCAGGTACAATTGGTCTAGCCGCTAATAATACTGGTGACGTTATTGATATCGGTCTATACGGAACATATGTTAACGGTACTACAAAACTTACCGGTTTGGTTAGAGGACCAGGAACAAGTAACTACTACTTGTTTAATAATATCAATGCTACTGAACTTTCTGGTAACAACATTCCATCCGCAGACTTTACTGCCGCAAACTCAGCAACATTGTATGCTAACGTTGTTTCTTATCAAACATCATCTAGCGGCCAAGCAACATTCGGTTCTGTCGTATCAAATACTGCAATTGCTGTATCTTCTGGTGGTACTGGTGCCGCAACATTCTCTGCTGGTCAAATCTTAGTTGGTAACGGCACAGGTGCTCTACAAGTTCTTGCAAATACAGGTACTGCCGGTACATATGGTAATGCAAATACTATTGCAGTAACAACTACAGATGCTTATGGTCGTGTTTCTGGCGTAACAAATACAGCAATATCCGGTCTAACAGTAACACAAGGTGGTACTGGTGCATCGTCATTCTCTGCTGGTCAGATTGTTATCGGAAACGGTTCTGGTGCATTACAAGTTCTTGCTAACACAGGAACTGCTGGTACATACGGTAATGCTAATACGATTGCAGTTACAACAACAGATGCATACGGACGTGTTTCTGGTATAACAGCAACACCAATTGCTATCACATCTGGTCAAATTACAAATACGACAGGTAATACAGGTACTTCAGTTGTCTTATCAGCTTCACCAACATTAACTGGTACTACACAAGTTGCCACGATAGTTGCCGCAGTTGCTAATGCATCATCTGCTAATATTACAACAGCAAACGTTGGAACATTATACGCTAATACAGTCTCAGTCGGTGGTGGTTTAACATATACCGCTTCAGGATTGTTTGCTGGATTCTCTTCTAATGCTAACAACTATCAGCAAGTTGTAATTGAGAACGCAAATACAGGTACTCAAGCATCAGCAGACTTCATTGTTTCTAACGGCATTTCAACTGATGGAGCCTTCTACGGTGACTTCGGTATGAACGGTCAGAACTTCTCTGGTTCTGGTTCATTGAATACTGCTAATACTGTTTACTTGTATGCCGCTAACGTTGATTTAGCAATCGGTACTACAACATCAAATGCTATTCACTTTGTTGTTAATAACGGTACAACAGATGCCGCCACAATTGCATCTAACGGTATGTTCTCATTAGCGACTGCTCTTGGTACTGCATACGGTGGTACTGGTGCTTCATCATTTACATCTGACGGTATTATCTACGGTAACGGTGGTGGTGCTCTACAAGCAACAGTAGCCGCTGGTACTTCAGACCAAGCATACACTAACCAAGTGTTGACAGTTACTAACTCTGGTGTTCCAGTTTGGTCATCTGCTGTTGATGGAGGCACGTTCTAAATAGATTATTAATATATTAGGAGTTTGAAATGGATAATGAAAAGTATTTGAGTGGTTATGTTGACATATTAAAAAATGCATCAAGTGAATTGCAAAATAATAATTTTACTTTACAAGCGAATTTGAAGTTTTTAGAGTCTGCTCTGAGAGAGCAAGGAGAGCAGACTCAAAAATACATGATGATGGTTGCCGATTATGAAAAAGAAAAAGCTGAAAAAAGTGACGATGAAAATGAAACATTAACACAATTAAAAGCTGACAATGAGAAATTGAAAAAAGAATTATCTGAAAAGAATGATTCTTTATCTCAAAGTCAAACGAAACTGGATAATATTAAAATTGAATTGCGTGATGAAATTCAACGATTGAAAAATCAAGTTGAACATTTGAATCAAGTTAATGGTACACTAACGTCTGCACAAAATGAAAATGCTCAATTAAAAACTGAGAACAGCAGTCTTAAAGGTGAAATTGAAAATTTGAAACAGACTATTGCAACAACAATTGCCGCTAACCAAACTCCACAAAAAACGAAGTCGTTTGTTAAACAAAAGACTTTGCCGACACAATCAATAGAAGACGGTGGAAATTTCTAAGTAAATGGCAAATACAATAGTAAAAATTAAAAAATCAGGTGTAACTGGTAACGTACCAGGTTCACTAGCATTGGGTGAGTTAGCAATTAACTATACCGATGGATTATTGTATTTTGCTAATGCTACAGGTGTCAGAGCATTTTCGGCTAACGACTCAATTCTCGCAAACGCCGCCTTTGCACAAGCTAATGCCGCTTTCAATGCGGCTAATAGCAGTTCAGGTACAGCGGCCGCTTATAATCAAGCCAATGCCGCTTTTGCTCAAGCAAATAATATTTCTAGTTATGCTAATGCACAGATAGCAATTACACAAGGTGTTGATACAACTCAGAATACAAACATTAGTTCTGCTCAGTTGTTCGCTAACGGTGCATTTACTGCCGCTAATGCGGTTAATACTTACGCATATGCCGCTTATGCATCTCAAAATATTACCGCTGGTTTTGCGAATGCCGCCTATACTTTAGCAAACACAGTAAATGTATACTCATATAGTGCATACGGTTTTGCAAATACAATTAACGTTTATGCTTATAGTGCTTATAGCGCACAGAACATAACAGCAAGTTTTGCGAATGCCGCTTTCGCTCAAGCTAATGCGGCCTTTAATCAAGCCAATACAGGTTCAAGTTCTGCACCCGCTTTTAATCAAGCGAATGCCGCATTTATACAAGCAAACAATGCATATAATAAAGCAAATAGTGCTTTAGCAAATACTGGTGGTACTTTAACTGGTTCTCTAGGTATTACAGGTTCGTCATCAAACATTGTTGTTTCTCAGAGTGCGACAGCAAGTGATGTAACAAACACATTCAATCATTTATATACTTTAGGTTTATTCTCTGGTAATACCGACCAGTCAATACAAGTTGGTGCACAGAACTTCGCCAACACAGCAAATTCATCTACCGATTTTGCGTTGTACAATAATATTGGTACCGATACTAATAACTATATTGATTTAGGTATCACAAGTAAAGCATATAATACAACACTAAACGGTTTCACAGCATCACAACCAGGTGACGGATATCTATATTCTAACGGTGTTAACTTATTACTAGGTACATATACACCTGGTACTAATATGAAAGTGTTTATTGGTGGCTATACATCAGCAAACGTTTCTACAACATTTAATGCACCGAACACAGCATCAAGTTCAAATACTACAGGCACTCTGCTCGTTCAAGGTGGTGTAGGTGTAACTGGTAATGTATACTCAGATAAGATTTATACAAACGGACTATATTATGCCGCTAACGGTAACCCAATATCAACTGGTGGAGGTGGTGGCACAAGTTTAGTCTATACAGCCGCTACGACACCACCAGCATCAGGAAATAACAAAGGTGACCAGTGGTACAATACTGCAACTAATGTATTGTATGAATGGGCAACTGACGGTACAAGTTACTTCTGGTTAGACACAATATCACCAGTATATTCAAATACTGCAAACGTAAACATAATTACATCTGGTAATGTTAATACTAATGTGGTCTTTGCGAACTCGGTATATATAGGAACTCAAAATGCAAATTCATATATACAATCATACATTCAACAAAACACGATACATCCACTAATGTTTGTGGGTCTATAGGGGATATCAATGGCAGTTAATTATAAAATTTTAGGACAATCTAATCCGGCCGCTAATACTACCACAACAGTATACACGGTTCCTGCGGCCACTCAAACTGTCGTTTCAACTATTCAAGTTTGCAATCTCTCACCAAACACATCAAGTTTTTCTATAGCGGCACAAAAAGCAGGTGCATCATTAGCAAACTCAATGTATCTTGCATATCAAACACCAATACCTGGTAACGATTCAATCAATTACACATTAGGTGTAACTCTTGGTAATACAGATGTAGTATCTGTTTCAGCAAACACAGGGAACATAACATTCTCTTTATTCGGATCTGAACTTTCATAATGGGAATTAGAAGAGCATCAATTGGTACGACAGCCGAAAGAACGGTTAGAAATCAGAGCATATTGCTACCGACTGGTGGTGCTGTTTCTACTGGTATAACAACTGTTGTTTATACTGACAGCAATTATAATACGCTAACTGCTAATGCGGCCGCTACAACATACGGTACGTTTAGAATTTTAGGTACCGGTTTTTCACCAGGTGCAAATGTTTTGGTAGCTAACACAAGTTCAGGAACCATTGCAAACGTCACATCAAATACAACATATATAGGTGCAACTGAAATTCGTGCAAACGTAAGTGTGACTGCTGGTAACTACGCATTGTACGTTTTTAATCCTAACGGTTCAGCGGCAATCTATTATTCTGGTGTAACATTTCAACCATATCCTGTGTGGACAGCAACGAGTTATGCATCTGCCACTACAGTTTCTGTTCAACTTTTAACATCTTCTACTGCTGTCGAACAGCCTATTACATATTCTTTAGTATCAGGTACGTTACCTACAGGTACAACATTGGCGGCTAACGGTTTAATTAGTGGTACTGCTACAGGTATTCCTAATGCTGGTCAAACATTCACATTTACAGTTGCCGCAACAGACATCTATAATGAAACGACACAGGCATCAATCAGTTTAACAATTACGGTAGCTGATGCATATTTTGATTACACTACATTGTTGTTGAATGGTGAGACTAATTCGAACACTTATATACAAGATGCCGGTGCAAATAATTTTACGCTAACCCCATATGGTTCTTCAACATCAAATAGATTCAGCCCTATGTGGGGCGATGGTTATTATGGTAATTCTTTTGATGGTAGTTCTGGGTTTTTAATAACAGCGGCCAATTCTATTCTTGCACCTTCAGCAGATTTTACAGCAGAGGCTTGGGCATACACTACAATTAATAATAACTTTCAAGGTATAATGAGTACAAGAGATTCCGGTTCAACAACAGGTTGGGGAATCACAATAAATTCATCAGGATACTTAGAATTTGTTTGTACTGGTGCAACAGCATATACAGGTACATTAGCACCTTTAAACAGATGGTTTCATGTTGCAATGTCAAAAGTCGGAAGTACTGTATACTGTTATTTGAATGGTGTTCAAGTTGGAACTTTACCAAGTTCGCCGGCAATTAGCTACAATAGTCTTGGGTTAAGTCTTGGTAGATACTATAGTAACGGTAGTAATCAATATTGGTTAAATGGTTATATTAGTAATGCACGTTATATAAATGGAACCGGCATATACACAGGAAGTAGTTTTACAGTTCCTACAACACCATTGACAGCGATTGCAAATACTGCTGTCCTAACTTGTCAATCAAATAGATTTATTGATAATGGTCCTAACGGATTGGCAATAACACCGTCAGGTACAGTTAAAGTAGTACCTAATCAACCATTTGGTTCAATACCAACAACATCAACAGCAAATACAAACAATACTGGTTACTATAGTGCTCAGTTTGATGGTAGTACGGGGTATTTAAATCTAGGGGGTCAATCGACATTTGCATTTGGCTCTAATAGTTTTACTATTGAGGCTTGGATATACCCATTAACCGCTAGTCAAACATCTGTTATAACTGATTTTAGACCCTCAGGAGGTAGCGGAGTATATCAATTATTTTATTTAAATTCAGGTGCTTTAACTTATTGGGTAAACGGCACAGGTGTTATTGTAGGAAGCTCGCCAGTTGCTGGCGTATGGAGCCACGTTGCAGTAGTAAGGAACGGTACAAGTACAATTATGTATTTAAATGGTGTTCAAACAGGTTCTACGTATTCAGATTCTAATAGTTATCTTAATGGCGCCAACGCTCCAGTAATTGGAGGTTTAGGCTATACGAGAGGCCAAAACATTTTTAACGGCTATATTTCTAACTTTCGTATTGTTAATGGTACCGCAGTATATACTTCAAACTTCACCCCACCGACCACACCACTAACAGCAGTTACAAATACTTCTCTATTAACATTACAAAATTCTGTTATTGTTGATAACTCTGCAAATGCATTTACTTTGACACCGACTGGTTCAGTTATAGTATCTAAGAATCAACCATTTGCTTCACCGACAGTTACAAGTAATACTATAACACCAAGTGTTTATGGTAGCGTATTGCTTGATGGATCAACAGGATACATGCAAGTACAAGAATCATCTAATCCTGCATTTGCACTTTCAGGTGATTTTACAATTGAATTGTGGTATTATCCAACAGGTACATCAGGTGGTTACATATACGCACAAACTGTAAGTGGTACAAATTGGTGTATTATTGGTGCAAGTACTACAACATTAACTGCCGCACAATTTACCGCAACAACGAGTGGTGCTGGCACCGCACAGAATAGTGCGGCAGTTGGAAATCCATATTCATGGAATCACTTAGCAGTTTGTAGAAAAAGTGGACAAGTAACTGTCTACTTAAATGGTGTTGGTGGTACATCAGTTACAAATACAACATCAATACCATCAACATACTTACCAACCATTAGCGGTTATTCACATTCACAAACAGGTTTATTTGCTGGTTATATTTCAAACATTAGGGTAATTAACGGTACCGCAGTTTATACGAATAACTTTATACCCCCAACTAGCCCACTAACAGCAGTTGCAAATACATCAGTATTATCATTGCAATATAAAAATTCAGCAAATAACAATGTGTATTATGATGACAGCCCAAATAATTTAGTAATTTCTAGAACAGGCATTCCAACACAAGGTACATTTAGCCCATTTAGTCCAACAGGATGGAGTAATTACTTAGGTGGTTCTGGTTACTATATTGTTTCAAATTCAACCCCAATATCAACAACAACTTCAACATTCACTATTGAAGGTTGGATAAACATGTCGGCAACGCCAGGAGGTTCTGCAAATCCTGCTTTGATTGGTGACATGAACCCAACTGCGGGAACTTGTAATTGGAGTTTTGGACCTAATAACTCAAACGTTTTAGAATTATATGTTGTTGGTGGAACATCTTATACTATTACCGGAAACACAGTAATGTCTTTAGGTACTTGGTATCATGTTGCTGTTTCGGTAAACTCAAATTCAGTTTCAATGTATGTAAATGGTGTACAGCAAACATTAACTGGCGGCTCGACAATTGTAAATAGAAGCGGTTCTATAGGTTATTTGACTATGGGACAATGGAATAGCGGTTCATTTAATTACGCCGGATATGTTAGTAATTTAAGAATATCGAATGTCGCATTATATTCTTCTTCATTCACACCAAGCACAGCACCATTAACTGCAATATCTAGTACAGTATTTTTGACTGCCCAGAATAATGGTTTTGTTGATAACTCGACAAACGGGTATAGATTAACTGCAACACAAGCCTCTGTTCAAGCAGTTTCACCTTTTGCACCAGGCGTCATATACAATCCAGCAGTACATGGGGCAAGTTCATATCACTATAGCGGAAATTATATTTATGGTAGTAATCAGATATTCAACGTAAGTAGTCCATCAATGCAATGGCAATTTGAGTGTTGGGTTTATCCAGTAAATCAATCATTCTTCTTTTGTATTGGTAACGGTGGTGCGTATGGAAATTCATTCAATTGCGGATTTCAAGGTAATCAATTTACTTTTACTCAGGGTAATGGCAGTAATGGAACAGTAGCAACTCTTAATTCAACAACAAATACTTATAATTATAATCAATGGTATCATTTTGCGATAACTAAAAACGCATCAGGTGTTATTACAATGTGGGTTAATGGTACTTCTCAAGGTACTGTAACTAATACATCAGGAACTGCCGCTTCAGGCACAACATTTATTATTTGTGGATTATATGATAATGGTGGATTAGGTTATAGTGGTTTCAGCGGTGGTTCATTTGTTAGTTATTTTAGTATTGCTAACCCGAGATTTATTGCCGGTGCTCCAATTTATACATCTGCATTTACACCACCTACTGCACCTGTAACTGCTGTTGCGAATACAGCATTGCTATTGAATTTTACTAACACAGGTATTCAAGATGCTACAGGTAAAAATAATATTATAACTTATGGTTCTGCAAAGACTCAAGCAAACACAACTAAGTTTGGAACTGGTGCATTGTATTTTGATGGTTCAACTGGATATTGTTCATTCCCTAATGCATTTCCAACCAGCCCTTATTTAAATCTTGGTTCAAATAATTTTACAATTGAGTTTTGGTTATATCCTATAACTTTTTCAAATGGTAGTGCATTTTTAACTAAAGGATGGACCGGAAGTTATGGTTCATTTTTGTTTTATTATTACAACAATACAACACCTCAAATTTATTTTTACGCAGGCTCAAATAATTCTGCATGGGATATTGTAAATGGTGTTTCGATAAATTCAAATTTAAGTTCAAATACTTGGACACATATTGCAGTAACTCGTTCAGGTAGTAACTTTTATTTGTTCTCAAATGGTGTTTTAACCAATACTGTAACGTCATCGGCTTCAATATATAACAGTACTGCACCGGTAACAGTCGGTGGTGATAACTCTGGAGGTCATTTATCTAATTGTTATATTGACGATTTAAGAATCACAAATGGTGTTGCACGATATACATCAACCTTTACCCCAACATCATTAGCTTTTTTAACACAATAAATAGAACATAAAAGGAGAAAATTGAGATGAGTCATTTTGCACAGATAGATGCTAACAACATTGTTACCAGAGTTCTTGTCATTGAACAAGACATGGTAAACACTGGTCTATTTGGAGAGCCTAATACCTTCATTCAGACCTCATACAATACAAGAAACGGTATTCATTATGATCCTGTTACAGGTCAAGAAGACAGCGGTACTGCATTGAGATATAGATATGCTGGTATCGGTATGGTTTATGACAGAGCAAATGACGTTTTCGCATTACCAAAACCAGAAGGTATGAACAGTTGGGTTTACTCAAGCAACACATGGGCTTGGAAACCTCCTGTTGACATGCCTACAGATGCAGTACCACCAAATTATTACAGATGGGAAGAGTCTAACACTTCTTGGATTCTAATAACAGTAACACAATAACATGGCATTTCCAACCTCACCCACTAACGGTCAAACAGCAGTAGTAAATGGTATTTCATATACCTATAACTCTACGACTAATTCGTGGGGAAGAGTTGCTCAAAGTGTCCGAATCACATACACAGCGAGTCCTACACCACCTACAAATCCACTTCAAGGTGACCAGTGGTACAATAATACGACTGATGTGCTTTACGAATACACAAACGATACCGTTTCATCTTATTGGTTAGACATACAGACACCAGCATTTGTTGGTTCAAACGCAACAACAGTTACAGGAGTATCGACAGGTAAATCACTTGCTATGTCGGTATTATTCGGAGCACAATAATGACAACCCCTAATCTAGTTCAAATCAATTATCTAAACGGCAATACAGCAGTACAAAACGTTACGACAACTGCAACTGCTATTATTTCAAATGCAAATAATTCAAATCAATTGTTTAGAATTGACAGTTTAGTTGTTGCAAATTATTCTACGAACGTTCAATATATTACCGCAGACATATACAGAAACAATGTACCTTATATTATTGTTTCAAATATTTCAATGCCGGCAAATACAACCTTCGGTGTCTTTGATAGAATCTTCTATGCAAATGAAGGTGATGCAATTCGTCTAACAGCAAGTAACAACGGCACACTTCAAGCAGTTGCAACATACGAGGTAATGGGTTAATGTTTAATGGTGGATTTAAAGGTGTAAGAGCGGCTGATGGCGCCGGCTTTGTCTCGGCTAGAGATGTTGCCGTTCAGCAGAGTAGTCCACAACCTAAAATAACTTCTTGGGCATACACTAATGGTGCTTATGTGCCTTATCCCGATACTGCTATTGCTGGTGGTGAAACTATAGTTATTTACGGTTCAGGCTTTCAAAGTAACGCTAACGTAGTTATTGGTGGCACAACAATAACAAGCACAAGACTAGATCCAAATAGAATTACATTTACTGCACCATCTTTGAGTGCTGGTTCTTATCCTCTTTATGTTGCGAATCCTGGTGGTGGTACAGCAGTTTATTTACCTGGAGTAGTATACAATAGTTATCCAGTTTTTAATTCAACGTCATATGCAAATACATTTGTATCAGCAACAACGTCTGTAGGTTTTAGTTTGAATGTCACTGGTTCTCCAAGTTTAACATTTAGTTTACAAAGCGGTTCGAGTTTACCAACAGGATTGACTTTAGCGGCTAACGGATACATTTCAGGTAGTACGACAGTATCAAATACAACAGTATACAATTTTACTGTTATTGCAACAGATTCATATGCACAAGCAACTCAGGCATCTATAACATATACAATTACATATGTTATTTCTGATACATATTTTAATTCTACAACATTGTTATTAAACGGTGAGACTAATACAAATACATATATTCAAGATATAAGTACAAACAATTTTGCGTTGACACCCATCGGTGCGGCAACACCAAATAGATTTAGCCCTCTATGGGGAAATGGATATTATGGTGTTGATTTTTTTTATGGTGGCTTTCAAACACCTGCAAGTAGTTTAACAAATATTACTGGAAGTTTTACTTCAACCTCAACGTTTACAATTGAGACGTTTGTTAAAATGAACGCATTGCCGGCTTCAACGGGCGTTAATCTTGTTGGTGATATGCAAGTTACATCAACATTAAATTATTGGTCATTTCAGATTAATACTTCAGGACAGTTACAACTATATTGGTACAACGGTTCAGTACAAACAGCAGTTGGTAATACTGTAATGGTGCCTGGTTCTTGGTATCATGTAGCAGTTTCAATTTCATCCGGTGCTATTAAATTATTTGTGAATGGTGTTTTACAAACTATAACAGGAACAACTACGACATCAACACCAACAGGTTCAACTTCATATATTTCTGTTGGTGAATATAATTCTTATGGTTTTAATGGTACTTTAAGTAATCTTAGAATTTCAAGTACGGCATTATATTCAACAACATTTACCGCACCAACATCACCATTAACATCACAAGCAAATACTACTTTCTTGTCATGCCTATCAAATCAATTTTCAGACATTGGTCCAAATAGTTATGCATTAACATTAAGTTCAACACCAAAAGTGGTTGCAAGTCAACCATTTGCGACATTACCAACAACATCAACAGCAAATACAAACGGTCAAGGATATTATAGCGGTGCAATTCTTGGTGGTAGCAATTTACTAACTTATCCAACTTCATTAAATTTAGGTACTGCACCATTTACAATTGAATTTTGGTTCTATATTTCGAATCTTGGTAATAGCGGCATTTATTTTTTGTATGATTATATCAATAACAGTTCAAGATGGACAGTACAATGGAACGGACCCGGATGGGCAATTGGGCATTATGATGGAGGTAGTTGGATATATACTGCAACTTCAACAAGTTCAGTAACACTAGGACAATGGACGCATTTAGCAATTACTAGAGATTCTAGTAGTACAATGAGAGTGTATGTGAATGGTGTTTTAGGTGCTACGACTGCAAACTTTACAAGAAACTTTACAAATTCTGGTAGTTCAAAAACAATTCTAAATGACCCTACTGGTGATGGTACAGCAACTGGTTTCATGTCAAATCTACGTATCGTTAACGGTACTGCCTTGTATACCGGAAGCAGTTTTACACCAAGCACGACACCATTAACTGCTGTTGCCGGTACTACAATGTTGACATTACAAAATTCAACATTCATTGACAACTCAGCAAACAATAATGTATTTACTCCAACAGGTTTGCCTTATGTGTCTCAGAATCAACCGTTTGCATCACCAACAGTTACAAGTAATACTATAACACCTAACATATACGGTTCTGGATATTTGGATGGTAGTACTGGATATCTAACAACACCAGCGGGAAGTTATGCTGATTTTGGTAGTAACGCATTTACTGTTGAGTGCTGGATATATACAACAGTAACTTCAACGCAACAAGTTATAGCGTTTCATGGTTGGTCTGGATCAGGAGGGTATAACAATGGTTGGAATTTGCAAATTAATACTAGCAACCAAATAGCTTTTTATGCTAACGGCACATTAGTAGCGTTTACTGATTTAGTAATATCACCAAATAACTGGACGCATATTGCAGTAGTTGGTTCAGGTGGAGTACTGTCAGCTTATAAAAATGGAATAAAAAGCACAGTTACAAACACTTACACTTCTATTGTAGCTAGAGCAACTGCGACTACTGTATTAGGCGGATGGAATAATACAAATGAAAATATTGCTGAAAGATATTGGTATGCAGGATACATTAGTAATTTTAGAATAGTCAATGGTACTGCACTATATACGAATACTTTTTTACCACCAAATCAACCAGTAACACCAATTTCTAATACGCAATTATTATCATTGCAATATAAAAATTCAGCAAATAATAATGTGTTCTACGATGATTCTGTTAATAATTGGCCTTTAACTAGAACCGGTGCCGCAACACAAGGAACATTTACACCATTCACTCAAACAGGATGGAGTAATTATTTCGACCAAGGTATCGGTGGATTTATATCAACACCAGGTAACCCCACACAATTACAATTAGGTTCAAATAACTTTACAGTAGAATGTTGGTTCTTTATGACGGCCGCACCGACTTGGTCCGTTGCAACTATTTTTAGTGTTGAAGCAAATGGTTTAGATGGAGTATTCATTGGTATAAATGGTACAAATACTCCTACTATGCAACCTGTGATGTATTTGTCAACTACCGGCGGTTCTTATACAGGTAATGCAAATCCTGGATTATTTTCAACAACATTGTCGTTGAATAAATGGACACACATTGCTTATGTACGTAACGGTAATGTATTTTCTTGTTACATAAACGGTGTACAAGACCCAACAACATTTATATTACCAGGTGCTTTATCATACAATTCTAGTTGCAATGCAACTGTCGGTGCAAGAGCGGCTAATGCTGGTAACTATTTCCCTGGTATTTTAAGTAATGTTAGAGTAATTAATGGTACGGCACTTTATACCAGTAATTTTACACCATCAACAACACCATTAACAGCAGTTGCAAATACTGCATTATTAACTTGTCAAAGTAATAGATTTATAGATAATTCAAACAATACTTTTACTCTAACTCAACCTAATGGTGGTGTGCAAGTTGAACCGTTTTCACCATTTCCACCAGGCGTAACGTACTCAACCGCAAACAATGGGGCGTCATTGTATTTTAGTAGTTCAAGTGACTCTGTTGTACAAGGTTCAACTACTGCTTGGGTATTTGCTGGTGATTTTACAATTGAAGGATGGTTCTTTTTCATGCCTTCAGGTGCAGGAACTTCTAGAGCGTTTGTTAATACCTCAGGCGGTAACATGTATTTGAATACCGATAATACATTACACTATGTGTTTCAAGGCGTTACAGATTTTGGTAGTTCTCAAACAGTAAATGCAGGACAATGGGTTCACCTAGTTGTATGTCGAAACGGAGGAACTTATAGATTCTTCGTAAACGGTAACATGACTACAGGTACAGGCAGTACAGCATCTATAGGTGCAACAGGAGGAATAAACGTAGGAACAGCGAGTGCGTTTTATGCTTACGGTGTTAAAATTTCAAATGGTGTTTCATTATATAATTCTTCTTTTACGATTCCAAACTCATTGACTACAGTTGCATCAAACAATTCTTTGGCACTATTAGGTACAAATTCAGGTATTCAAGATGTTACTGGTAAAAATGATATTATAACATATGGTTCTCTGAAAACACAAGCCAACACAGTTAAGTTTGGTAATAATTCAATGTATTTTGATGGTAGTACAGGTTATGCTTTAATACCAAACTCAGCATTTATGTTGGTCGGTTCTAGCAATTTTACAATCGAATATTGGTTATACCCAACAACATCAACGACTCAAAGTCCATTCATGTTAAATGGAAATGGATCTGGCTATGGTATACGAGCAGATATAGTTGGCACTTCAAATTACGTACAATTATTAGTTTCGACAAGTGGTAGTTCATGGGCTATCAATTCGACAAGTAGTACAGCAGTATCACTTAACAGTTGGTCGCATATAGCGATAGTGAGAAACGGAACTGCTATGACGGTTTATCTCAATGGAAATAGCATTATTAGTACCACGATATCCGGTTCTATTGTATTAGGAACTATTAATTATGTTGGTGCATCATATTATAGTAGTGCGCCAGTTTACTTTTTTAACGGTTATATGGATGATTTTAGAATTACGAATGGTATTGCTAGATATACCGGTAACTTTACTCCACCAGCCTTTCAATTTTTAGGTCAATAAATAGAAGATAACTCAACTAAGATATCATGTCATTTCCAGTCGCAACATCAAACGGTCAAACAGCATTAGTTAACGGCATTACGTATGTCTGGAACTCTTCTATTGGCACTTGGACTCGCCAACAGGCTTACCTTGGTCAAATAATTGTTTCTAATACTGCGCCGTCAATTAACGTTGTCGGTACTCAATGGTATTCTCAGACTGACGATGTTATCTATGAGTGGACTACAAGCAACGGAAGTAACTTCTTCTGGTTAGATATCTCATCTTCTGCGGTAGTTTCAAACGTTGCGTTGACACCATTTCTAACAAGTACTATTGCAAATAGCGCAAACACATTTGCCAATACAGCAAACGCATTAGTTCTTGCTCAAGAAACGCTTTCAACGGCAAACGTTTCAAATTACGCAAATAATGTTGTCGCAAATTTAGCAAACGGTATATATGCATCGGCAACATTAAATGTTAATTCTGTTAATGCAAATACATTGAGTATCGGAACTCAAAATGCTAATACATACATATTATCATACATGCAACAAAATTCTTTCAACCCATTCTTCTTAGCGGGAATGTAGAGGTACATTATGCCAATAAAATACAGAACATTAGCCCAATCAAATCCTGCCGCAAATACACCTACTGTAATCTATACAGTACCGGCAAATACACAGACTGTCGTTTCAACATTTCAAGTCTGTAATCAAAACGTAAATGCGGCATCTTTCTTTATTTCAACGCAAGTTGCTGGTGCATCATTAGCAAACTCTCAGTATGTTGCTTTCAACACAACAGTACCAGGATACGACTCAATTTCATTTACTATTGGTATGGCTTTAGGTAATACAGATACCGTAACAGTTCAAGCCAATACACCTAACGTTTCATTTGTAATGTTTGGATCGGAAATAACCTAATGGCAGTTAAAAGAGATTCTCAAAACTCTGTTAAGAATAGAACAATCTCTGCTATCAATAGTGGTGGTGGAGGTGGTTCTACCACATCAACTACATATCAAATTCGTTACTTAGCAGTAGCTGGTGGAGGTGGAGGTGGTTACGCACCAGGATCACCAAAAACTACAGTTGGTGGAGGAGGTGGTGGTGGCGGATTTTTACAAAGTCAAGCACTTTTAACTGTTGGTGTGCCTTATACTATAACAGTTGGTTCCGGCGGTAATAGAACACCATCAGCATGTGGTGCACACGTAGGAGGTACTGGTTCAAACTCAACTATTTGTGGATCGGGATTTTCAGTAACTGCATATGGCGGTGGAGGTGGGGGTGCCGGTCCTGCAGTTGCTGGTACACCAGGTGGTTCTGGAGGTGGTGGAAATAGTTTAGGTGGTACAGGCGTATCGGGTCAAGGAAATCCTGGTGTTGCATGTTTTTTTCTAGCACCAACAAATCCTGGTTGTAATTATGGAAATGGTGGAGGAGGTGGCGCAGGTTCACCAGGTTTTAAATTTCCTGCAACAGGTTTTACATCACCGACTGTTTATGGTGGTGGTCAAGGTGGCTACGGTGCAATAAGCGATATTTCAGGAACTGTACAATATTACAGTTGTGGTGGTGGTGGTGCATCTGTAAATAATGGCGTTACAGCAACTGGTGGATATGGCTTATCTACATATGGAACTGGCGGCCCTGGAAGAAGTACACCAGTAACAGGTTCAGTAGCTGGTTCACCAGGTATTGTAATTATTTCATATGTAAGTCCGACACAAAAAGGTACAGGCGGTACGGTAACTTCTTATAGTCCGCCAACATCACCTTCAACAGTCATACAGGTTCACACATTCTCGTCAACTGGAACGTTTACGTATACAGGATAATAAATGGCATTTCCAACAAACCCAACAAACGGTCAACAAGCATCACTCAATGGTGTACTGTATACCTACAACTCAAACTTTAATGCTTGGAAGAAGACACAAAACGTTGCGAATATTTACACCTCAACGCAACTGACAAACTTCACAAACATATTTGATTTTGATGACGTTTCATATCTAACTGACGGTTTCACAAATACATTTCCTTTGAGATGGAATGGTTCACCTGTGACTTGTAACTCACCTTTTACTATTTCAGTAACTGTTAATGGTATATTACAGCCTGCTTTCGACTACAAATACGACACAGTATGGTTAGCAAATATACTTACAGGTTCAAAAGGTTACACAATTGACCTTTCAGGTAACCCAACAACTAACGGATACCTTAAGTTTGCCGATTCAGTACCGGCAGATTCACAGATTTTAGTGAGAACGGTTCTAGGTTCACCTCAAACCTCAATAAAGACGTACCCATTCAAGCCGCTTGACGTAGTAATGGGTTTTTAAGATAGATAAATATATGATTGTTACCAAACATCCGAATAACTGGAGAAACTAATAATGGCAAGAAAAGTCATCCTTGATACGTACTACACGTTCATACCATCATCTAGAACGATTATTATACCGCACGTTGTACCTAAAGAACGTCTAGTTTTAATTACTGACTTGACAACAAATCAGGTTATTTTTAACTTCTCAGACCCTAACTTAACTACAACTGCATACACTATCGGTCTTGATACGACTGGTAATTATCCTAATGCGACCGTTACGACTGTTTCTTTAGCGTATAATACGACAGCACTATCTGCTACAGATAAGTTAAGTATTGTAGTTGACGAATACAATGAGTCATTTCAGCCTTCTGAGACTCTATTAGATCCAGTTAACAAACTAAGAGTTTCAACACCACAGTCTTTGATTGATACCGACTTTGAGTATTCAACACAAGCGACTAAGTGGGAATCTCTTTCTCGTACCAATATGAGACCGTTTTCATATTATATTACTTCAACAGGTAACCTAAACTTAATCGACTTACAAGCAGTTAACGGCTCAAGAAGTTTCACAGCAAATACAACAGGTTCAACACCACCAGCAGTTGGAACACCAATCACAATTTTAGATTCATTGTACGCTGGTGCTGACGGTAACTATGTTGTAGATTCAAACAACAACCTGACAAACACAAACGCTTCAGGTGCCGCTAACACATTCTCATATACTGGTAAATTCTATTATACTGGTACAACAGGTACGATTTATAATCAAAACGTAACAATTGGTTATCAAGGTTATGCATTTACAAACTCTGCAATCACAATTGCAGGTATGACAACTTCTGGTCAAAACGTATTTGTAACTACAGCAAATGCTCACGGCTTTATGCCTGGTAATGAAATTGCAGTTACTGGTGTGACAGGAACAAACCCACCAAACGGTTCATGGGTTGTTTCAACAATTATTAACCCATACAACTTCGTATATCAATGTAACGCATCTTCAATACCTTCTGGTACAATGACAGTATCAGGTGCATCTTTATATGCAAGACCAGTCGGTACTCTAGTACATCGTTCATTTGACGGTGGTATTCGTTTCTCTACAAACTCTGGTTCACACAATCAGCAGTTTATTCGTCAGACACGTAAGTATTTCCGTTATCAATCTGGTAAGGGTATTCAGTTGTCAACTGGTACAACATTGCAACCACAGTTTAACTTAGACGGTATCACATCAAGCGGTACAACAGTTACAGTTACAACAAAAGACCCACACAATATTTCTGCTTCAATCGGTATTCAAATCGCTGGTTGTAACGAAGCGGCATATAACGGTAACTTTGCAATCACAAACGTATTGAACCCATATCAGTTCACATATACAGCAAACTCTGTACCAGCAAATTCACCTGCATCTGGTAACTATGTTTGTTCTGCAACAACATGGTATGGTTCTTCAAATCGTATCGGTATCTTCGATGACCAAAACGGCATGTTCTTTGAATATGACGGTTCTCAATTATATGCAGTAAGACGAAATGCGGTTTATCAGATTTCCGGTAACACTTGGATTAATGCTGGTTCAAATACATTAAACGGTAACAATACAATCTTTACTAAGCAGTTACAACCTAATGATTTTATTGTAATCAAAGGTATGCCACACCGTGTACACAACATTCTTACAGACTCTGTATTGACAGTTGTACCAACACTACGTGGTACTCAGAACGTCAACTCTGCTGTTATTAGTAAAGTTCAAGACGTTAAAACACCAGTTTCACAGTTTAACATTGATAGATTAGATGGAACAGGTCCTTCAGGTTATAAGATTGACTTGACAAAAGACCAAATGTTCTACATCGACTATTCATGGTACGGTGCTGGTTTTCAACGTTGGGGTGTTCGTGGACCTGATGGTAACGTAATATATGCACATAAAGTAATTAATAATAACGTTAACTATCTTGCTTACATGCGTTCAGGTAACTTACCTGGTCGTTATGAAACTAATTCTTTCTCTAAGACTTCTGTTCTAACAGCAAACGTTGCACCAACAGATACAACAATTACGATATCTAATGCAACTGGATGGCCAAATACCGGAGTAGCAGTAATTAGAAATACCTCTAATACTGAATACTTTGCGTATACAGGTATCACAGCACTTTCAAACGGTGCCGCACAGTTAACAGGCGCTCAACGTGGTGCCGCTTATCAAACGGGTAACACTGGTAATACATTGTATGTAACAACAGTTGCTGGTAATAATATTGTAACTATACCTGCAAGTAACACAACATATGGTTTGTCAAACGGTATGTACGTGTTTGGTCCTAACATTGCACCACAAACGTTTATTCAGAACATTGTTGCAAACACATATATTGTGTTGAATCAAGCACCAACTGCTTCTGGTAACTCGGCAGTTATTATTCCACCATTAGCAAACATTGCACAAACAGTTGTTGTATTGTCTGCAACTGGTGCTAACTCATTAACATACACTGGTAACAATCAAGGTGCTGTAGTTCCAACTGCTGTTGAGTTACATGCGCCATTATACGGACCTGAGATTAACCATTGGGGTACTTCAGCAATTATGGATGGCGGTTTCACACCAGATAAATCGTTCATTTTCTCAAAAGGTATGCAAACACCTTTAACAATTTATCCAGCCGGTGGTGCCGCTAACACAATGGCTCTTTGGAGTTTCCGTGTTGCGCCTTCTGCATCAAACGGTATACCAGCTTCTGCTCTTGGTGTTCGTGAGATTGTTAATCGTATGCAACAATTACCATTTGAACTTGATGCCTATTCTAACGGTGCTTGTTTGATGACTCTTGTATTGAACGGTAGCGTTTCAAATACAACAGCACAATGGCAAAACGTTGGTGGTTCTAGTTTGTCTCAATATGTTTTCCATGCACAGAATACAACAGTATCTGGTGGTGAAACAGTTTTCGGATTCTTCTTGAATAACAACTTAGGAACATTCGGTTCAACTCAAAACGATTTGACACAATTGCTTTCACTTGGTACAAGTATTCAATCTGGTGGTGTTGCAAATACTGGTGTCGGTATCTATCCTGACGGACCTGACGTATTGACACTTGTTGCTACGAACGTATCATCAACGAACCTTGCAAGTATCTTAGCTCGTTATTCATGGACTGAAGCTCAAGCGTAATGCAAACAGCCGCACAACTTCCAGTATTACCGGTAGTATCTGAGAATACTACCTTTTACATGTCTGTTCAACCATCAACGCAAGTTGGTGGTAAAACAAGTTATGAGTTTGCGGCTACTTCATTAACATTTAATCCTTCAACAAATGTAGTAACGATGAATGTGCTTTCGACTTTAACACTCAATGCATTTACATTAAATGCAGTCACATTAAATGCGGTTACTATGAATGTTACATCGAATTTATACACTGGTTCAATTAATATTTCGACAGGCTCAAACGTATTTGTAGGAACAACAAGGGTTGAGTCTCAGATACCTCATCCATTTTTACTATCGTTTTTGTAGGAACAACTCATGTTATCATATAGAGTTTTAGGTCAAGCAGTACCAGGAACAACAAATACCACATTGTATGCGGTATCGACTGGTGCGAATACTATTATTTCATCAATTCTAATTGCAAACCAAGGTGCTTCTCTCGCTACTTATCAATTAGGTGTTGTACCTAACGGACAAACACTTTCAACAAAAAACTATATTGCTTATAGTGCAAACGTGCCAGCAAACGATACAATGACATTAACACCAGGTATTACAATGGGTGCAAATGATGCTATTGTATGTTATGCTAATAATTCATCTGTTTCATTCTCAGTATTTGGTTGCGAAATATCATAACAAAGGTGCATTGTTATGGCAGTTATTAAAACAAAAAGACTCAGCACAAAAAATGTTGCCAACTTAGCCGATTCAAGTAAAAGCAGATTATCAGCATCTTGTATCAATAATACATCAACAGCATATCCTGGCGGTCCCAGTGGAAGTACCGGTCCTGTAGGTGTTCCATTAACGTTTGTGATTGTTGCGGGTGGTGGTTCTGGTGCACAACGTTGGACTGGTGGTGGTGGAGGTGGTGGTGTTATTGTTGGTGCAGTAGCGGCCGCATCAAAAGGAACACCCTACGCAATAACAGTTGGTGGTGGAGGTGCCGCACCTGTTTATCCAACAACCATATGTTATGCTTATACTTTCCGAGGCGTTAACTCAAGTGCATTTTGTGTTACAGCAATAGGTGGAGGTGGTGGTAAAGGTTATAGTTGTTACATACCAGCTCCTACAGGGGGTTGTGTAGCACCAGGTGGTTCAGGTGGCGGTGGTGGTGGACCTACTGGTCCTCCAACAGGTGTTGCACCATTCCCTTATGCGAACAACCAAGGCGGTTCAGGTACTCAACCAGGACAACCAACACCATCCGGACCTGCTATAGTTTGGACCAATTACGGTAATCCAGGTGGTAATTATAATGGTGGAGGTGGTGGTGCTTCATCATCAGGATCAACAAGAACATTTACAGGAACTCCACAATTTCCAACACCAGGGAGTGCAGGTGGTTCCGGTCTGACCGTTTCAATAACAGGAAGTCCTTTCATCGTAGCTGGTGGTGGAGGTGCTGGTGGACGTTATGGTGCAACTCAACCACCTAACGGTTTCGTAGGAGGCCCTGGTGGTCCTGGAGGTGGTGGTAATGGTTCAGGTTATGGATGTGCATACCCAAGATTGGGAAGTCCGACACCATTACCAGGACAAAATGGCGGTACTAATACTGGAGGTGGAGGTGGTGCAGGCTCATGTAGAGCACCTATAACTCCTAGTATAGGTGGTGCAGGAGGTTCTGGTGTAGTGTATGTTTCTGTTCCAACTCCATTAGCTGGAACTGCTGGTCCGCCAAGCGTATTTACAAGTGGACCTGATGGTGCTGGAAATACATGGTTTAAGTTTACGAGTTCTGGTACTTATACTGCTTAACTAAATACCAGAACAAGGAGATTAATTAAATGCAAGTGCAAAACAGAACCGATTTTACTAACTATTGCTTACGTAGGCTTGGTGCACCTGTAATTGAAATTAACGTTGACCCAGACCAAATACAAGACCGTATTGACGATGCTCTTCAATATTGGCAAGATTATCACTATGATGGTATTCAAAAATGTTATTGGATTAAACAAATTGATTCTACTGATATTGCTAATCAATATCTAGATTGTTCAAATGCGGTAGATTCAAATAACAATTCAGTTCAAATTATTGGTGTTTCAAGAATCTTTCCGTATACAGATTCACAGGCAAACGTCAATATGTTTGACTTAAGATACCAATTACGTTTAAATGAACTGTACGATTTCACATCAGCTTCATACGTTAACTTCACATTAACACAACAGCACCTTCGTTCACTAGAACTTATGTTCACTGGTGAAATACCAATTCGTTTTAACAGACACATGCAACGTCTTTATATTGACCAAGCATGGGGTAACGAAGAAGCTCCTGCAGGTGAAGTTATTGTTGCAGAAGCATATGCAATTATTAATCCAGACCAATATAATAAAGTTTGGGACGACCGTTGGTTAAAACTATATGCAACAGCATTAATTAAAAAACAATGGGGTAATAATCTTGCTAAATTCTCAGGTCTTCAATTACCTGGTGGTGTTAAACTAGACGGACAAAAGATTCAAGAAGATGCTGACAATGAAATTAAGTATCTACAAGAACAAATGCAGAATGAATATGGTGCACCGTTAGAATGGTTTATGAATTAACATGGCAACTAATCATTACTTCAATAACTACGGCTCGATTGGTGAACAAAGAGTTATTGAAGATTTAATCGTTGAGTCAATTAAAACAATGGGCTTTGATGCTCAGTATTTACCCAACAACAACGACCAAGCAAGAGATTTACTATACGGTGAAGACCCAGTAAAACAATTCAACTCTGCATTTACAGTTGAGATGTATCTTCAAAACTCAACAGAGTACGGCGGTGAAAGAGAATTCTTTTCTAAGTTTGGCTTAGAAATTAAAAACAATGTGACAGTTCTGGTTTCAAGACGTTCATTCAACGAAAGAGTACCACAAAATACTTACAACAGACCTCGTGAAGGTGACTTGGTTTATATACCATTTTTAAACGGTACCGGTGAACTCTATGAAATCAAATTTGTCAATCAAACAAAAGACTTCTTTATGTTGGGTAGAAAGTATCCTTATTTCTATGAACTAGAAATGGAAAAATTCAAATACTCACAAGAAGTTTTGCAGACTGGTGCACCAGATGTCGATTCTATTGTTGCACAATCTGGTTATACAATTGACCTTGATGTCAATATTAGCACTGGTAACGGAACTTATCAACATCAAGAAATTGCATTCCAGTCACTCGACAATACATTGTTAAACGCTTTTGCATATGGTACAGTACAAGAATGGGTGCCAAGTGCTAACGTGTTGACTGTAAGTAATATTTTTGGTGAGTTTACATCTGGTTCTAATGTGAGAGGTCAAACAAGTAATGCATCATACAGCATCACAACTTATGATGAGATGCAAAACAATACAGAGACAGAAGTATATGATAATGAGTTGATTCTAAGCAACGCAAATACTATTATCGACTTCTCAGAATCAAATCCTTTTGGTAGTATATAATGGCAAACGTATTTTATAATAGAGTAATCAGAAAACTTGTTGTCGGTTTTGGCAACTTGTTTAATAACATTACGCTTGTCAGATACAATCCGGATGAATCAGAGGCTCAAAGATTTCTTGTACCGATTGCTTATGCACAGAAAGAATTATACGTTCAACGTCTAGAAGGTGATCCTAACCTTGACAAAAAAGTTCAACTAACTTTACCAAGAATGTCATTTGAGATGACAGGGTTCAAGTATGATGCAAGCAGAAAACAAAATACAAACATCAAGAACTTTTCCCAAAACGGTTCTTCTTTGTCAACTCAATACAATCCTGTACCATACGATTTTGATTTCTCATTAAACATATATGTAAGAAATATCGAAGACGGTACTCAAATGATTGAGCATATTTTACCGTATTTCACACCAGACTATACGATTAAGTTAAACTTAATACCTGAAATGGGTATCACAAAAGAGATACCAATTATTTTAAACTCAACAGACCAAGAAATAATCTATGAGGGCAACAGAGATGCAGACCCTAGAATGATTATCTGGACTCTTAATTTTACTGTAAAAGGTTTCATCTATGGTGGTACAACGTCTGCAAATGTTATTACGACATCAATCACAAACATTTTTAGCAATCCGACTTTTGGTGAAGATGTACAGTTTACGATGTCTTCTTCGGGTCTTGGCGACTATCAACCAGGCGAAAAAGTATATCAGGGGTATTCTTTAAATACCGCTACCGCAACTGCTACTGCCGTCAACTGGTCAAACACGACACATACTTTAGTTGCTTCTGATGTTTCCGGCAACTTCATTTCAAATCAACCAATCATTGGTGCAGTCACAAACACAAAAAGAAATTTCATATCATTTGCATTGACACCGCATTTATATGCAAATTCTGTAACTACACCTTCACCTAACACAGCAACAGCAAACTCAAATTATACATATAATACTGTAATAACTGAAAGACCATAGCTATGGACAAACTTGATAAGAACATGACTGAAATATTTGATATTGAACCTAAAGCAACAGAAATTGTTAAGGTTGAAAAACCACAAGTACCTGTTGCAACTGAAGAACTCAAACACGACTTAGAAGATGCATATCAGCAGTCTAAAGATAATCTACAACATATCATAGACCAAGGTAAAGATGCAATGGAAGAAATTCTAAACATTGCAAAAAACAGTCAGCACCCAAGAGCGTTTGAAGTTTACGGTACTCTTTTAAAAAATATGACTGAGGCAAACAAAGAACTTCTAAGCATACAGAAACAGATGAGAGAAATTAGCGGTACAAAATCAGAAGCGGCTCAAACAACTATTGACAAAGCAGTTTTTGTAGGTACAACAGCAGACTTTAATAAGTTGCTAAAAGGTAAAGTGTAATGGCCGTACAAAATAAAGATTCCTACCGTGACAATCCGTTACTTAAAAAAGTAGGCGTTGAACACCCCTATACACAAGAACAAGCAGAAGAATATGCAAAGTGTGCTTCAGACCCAGTATACTTTGCAATGAATTATATTAAAATTGTTAACGTTGATGAAGGTCTGATACCGTTTAAGATGTGGGACTTTCAAAAAGAAATGATTAAAGTCTACCATGAAAATCGTTTCTCAATTACAAAATGTCCTCGTCAGGTTGGTAAAACAACAACATCAGTTGCTTATCTTCTTTGGTCTACAATCTTTACCGATTCACAATCAGTTGCAGTTCTAGCTAACAAAGGTTCTCTTGCACGAGACATCTTAGCTAAGTATCAACTAGCATATGAAAACTTACCTATGTGGCTACAGCAAGGTGTTGTTACATGGAACAAAGGTAACGTAGAACTTGAAAATGGTTCTAAGATTATTGCCGCTTCAACATCAAGTTCTGCAATTCGAGGTGGATCATTTAACATTGTATTCTTAGATGAATTCGCTTTCGTTCCTAATAATATTGCTGAAGAATTCTTTAACTCTGTTTATCCTGTAATCTCTTCCGGTAAAACATCTAAGATTATTATAGTTTCGACACCTAACGGTATGAATCTATTCTACAAGTTATGGATGGATGCAATCGGTAAGAAGAACGGTTATAAACCTTTTGAAATTCACTGGTCAATGGTGCCTGGTAGAACTGAGGCATGGAAAGAAGAAACAATTCGTAACACTTCTTTACGTCAGTTCCAGCAAGAGTTTGAAACAGAATTCTTAGGCTCGTCAAATACTTTGATTTCTGGCTACAAGTTAGCACAGTTAAGGTACATGGATGCGATTGCAGAACATGACCTGATGAAGATATACGAGCATCCTATTAAGACAGACGGTATTAAATACGTCAAAGATAGACTGTATTGTATTGTCGTAGACGTTTCAGAAGGCAAAAACTTAGACAGTTCTGCTTTCTCAGTCATAGATATATCAGAGTTACCATATAAACAGGTGGCAACTTATAAGAGTTCTTCTATTACACCGCTATTGTTCCCAACAGTTATCTACAATGCGGCTCGTTATTACAATGATGCTTACGTACTGGTAGAAATAAACAACACACCACAGATTGCAGATACTTTACATGCCGATTTAGAATACGAAAATCTATGGAAAGTATTTACCGGTAACAAGAAACCACAACAATTGTCTGCCGGTTTTGCTAGAGGAGTTCAATTAGGACTTAAAATGTCACCACAAGTTAAGAAGATTGGTACTTCTAACTTGAAAACTTTGATTGAAGGTGACAAACTACTCATCAATGACTTTGCAACATACTCAGAATTGACAACATTCGTAGAAACTAAGAACACTTTTGCCGCTGAACAGGGTGCAAATGATGACTTAGTGATGGGTTTGGTGATGTTTGGGTGGGTCACAACACAACCATATTTCAAAGAAATCGTTGCCCATGACCTAAGAAAACAAGTCCAATTAGAAAATATGAATCAGTTTGACGATGAAACAGTCGTTGAACCTATCATGGATGACGGTATGTCACACAATTTAGAACTTGTCGATGGCGACTTATGGGAAGTTGCTGACGGCAGTTCGGTATACAGCAGATTTATGCGAGATGCTATCAACAGTCTGTAAAAGTGCTGGTGCATAAATACCTTTATTGGTATAATCTGCCAAAAAGAACAAAATAATTCAAGGAGAAAACAATGGCGATTCAAATCTCTCCAGGCGTAATCACTACTGAGATTGACTTAACTACAGTCGTTCCATCAGTACTTACGACTGCTGGTGCATTTGCTGGTGACTTCCAATGGGGTCCAGCCAATCACATTATGCTGGTAGACAGCGAAACAACTTTAGTAAACACATTTGGTCCTCCAGATGCAAACTCAGCAACTGCTTTCTTTACTGCCGCTAACTTCTTAGCATACGGTAATAATCTGAACGTAGTTCGTGCTGTAGGTGCTTTAAGTAACAATGCAGTTCAGAACTCTAGTTCACCTGGTGTTCAAATTATTAATGAAGAAGTTTACTTAGTAAATTATTTCAATGGTTCAGCAAACTCTTATGGTTCTTTTGCCGCAAGATATCCTGGTACACTAGGAAACTCAATTCAAGTTTCAGTTTGCGATACTTCAACACAGTTCTCATCATGGCAATATAAATCATTGTTTTCTTCAGCACCAGGAACTTCTGCTTCTGTAGCACAAGTCGGTGGTTCACAAGATGAGATGCACATTGTTGTTGCAGACGTTGGTGGTTTAATTACTGGTAACTCTGGACAAGTTCTTGAAACATTTGGTTTTGTTTCTAAAGCAGGTGATGCACAAATTAACGGCAATTCAAATTACTGGAAACAAGTAATATTTGACAGGTCACAATACATCTATGCTATGGACCCACCAGAATATTCAGCAACTCATGCAACTTGGGGTTCAAATTCTGCAAACACAACGTTCGTACAACTTTCAAACGTTGAAAATGCTTTCTTATCTCTTGGTACAAATCCAAAACCATCAGATGCAAATATTGAAAATGCTTATGGTTTATTCGCTAACAAAGAGCATATCGACATTTCTTTAGTTCTAACTGGTGATGCAAACAATACAGTTCAAAACTATGTTTATAGCAACATCATTTCAACAAGACAAGATTGCGTTGGATTCTTCTCGCCACCAGCTAACACAGTTGTAAACAATTGGGGTAGCGAAGCAAGTGCTGTTACAAATTATTTCCAAAGCACATTGAATATTCAATCATCATATTTGGTTGCCGATTCAAACTGGAAATATCAATTTGACAAATACAACAACGTATATCGTTGGATTCCATTGAACGGTGATATTGCCGGTCTATGTGTAAACACAGATGCAGTTGCAGACCCATGGTTCTCACCAGCTGGTTTCAACCGTGGTGCAATTAAGAACGCTATCAAACTAGCATGGAATCCTACGAAACCTGCAAGAGATACTTTGTATGCGGCAGGTATTAATCCAATCGTATCATTCCCTGGACAAGGTATCGTTCTATACGGTGACAAGACTCTACAATCTAAGCCTTCTGCTTTTGACAGAATCAACGTTCGTAGATTGTTCTTAGTACTTGAGAAAGCAATTTCTACAGCCGCAAGATACTCATTGTTTGAATTCAATGATTCGTTTACACAAGCACAATTTGTTAACTTGGTAACACCATTCTTACGTGACGTTCAAGGTCGCCGTGGTATTACAAACTTCTACGTACAATGTGATTCAACTAATAACACACCACAAGTTATTAATGCAAATCAGTTTGTTGGTAGCATTTATGTTGTACCAAATCGTTCTACGAATTTCATTCAGTTGAACTTTGTTGCTGTAGATACAGGTGTTGACTTCTCAACAGTTGTTGGCTCAGTATAAATAACAAGTAGGAGAACACAATGACATTCAACGTATCAGAATTTAGAGCACAATTGACAGGGGACGGTGCTCGTCCTAATCTGTTCAATGTGACTCTAACATTACCAAATATTGTAAAGAACGCTACAAATGCTGGCAAGAAATTACAATTCATGGCTAAAGCCGCTCAGTTACCAGGTTCGACTGTTAACAATATACCGCTACACTACTTTGGTCGTGAAATTAAATTTGCAGGCAATAGAACATTCGCAGACTGGACATTAACAATCATCAATGATGAAGATTTCGTTATTCGTTCAGCTATGGAGAACTGGCTAAATAATATTAATAGCCATGCCGGCAACTTACGTTCAGCAAATGCTGTAGGTCCAGCGAACTACACATGTGATGCTACTGTAACTCAGTACGGCAAAGCTGGCGACAATATTCAAGCATATGACTTTGTTGGTATGTTCCCAGTTGATGTTTCAACAATCGACTTAAATTGGGATACAACCGATTCAATTGAAGAGTACACGGTAACGTTTGCTTATCAATACTGGACAAACAAAACAAGTACAGACGCTTAATTTTTCGTTGAAGGCCCTTCGGGGTCTTCTTTATGTTTTTTGTGAAATGATAAAAAGGCAATATGAACCCATTAAATAAATTTTCTTTGTTTGGTTTTACGATTTCCCGTGACAAGGAAATTCAAAATCAACAAACACAACCATCATTCTCACCACCGAGCAATGACGATGGGGCGTTAACTATTACTTCTGCCGCTTATTACGGCACGTATGTAGACTTAGACGGTACGGCAAAAAATGAGGTAGAATTAATATCTCGTTACCGTGAAATGGCAATGCAACCAGAAATTGAATCTGCCATTGACGATATTGTAAATGAAGCTATTTGCCAAGATGACGAAGGCAACAGTATCAAAATTGTTATGGACAATGTAAGTGCTCCAGACAAAATCAAAAAAGCAATCAAATCAGAATTTAATACAATTCTAAGATTGATGAATTACCAGAATATGTCACAAGATATATTCAGAAGATATTACGTAGACGGTAGACTTTATTACCATGTAATCATCGACAGAGAAAATCCAGTTGCCGGTATTAAAGAACTCAGATATATTGATCCACGTAAACTTAAGAAAGTTCGTGAGATTAAAAAGACTAAAGATGAGCGTACCGGTGTTGATATTATGAACGTAGTCAACGAATACTATATTTGGAACGACAAGGTCACTACAGGATCGTCTTCCAGCTTCGGACCAGTAGGTGTACGTATAACCACAGACTCTGTGCTTTCCATCGTCTCTGGTCTCATGGATTCACGCCGTGCAGTTGTTTTATCTTACTTGCACAAAGCAATCAAACCACTCAATCAATTACGTATGATTGAAGATGCTACAGTTATTTACCGAATATCTAGAGCACCTGAAAGACGTATATTCTACATTGACGTTGGTAACTTACCTAAATTAAAAGCCGAACAATACCTACGTGACATCATGGTAAAGTACAAGAACAAACTTGTATATGATGCCAACACAGGTGAGGTTCGTGATGACCGTAAATTCTTGTCTATGATGGAAGACTTTTGGTTACCACGTAGAGAAGGTGGTAAAGGTACAGAAATCACTACATTACCTGGCGGACAAAACTTAGGCGAACTAGAAGACGTTAAGTACTTTGAAAAGAAGCTATATAAAGCGTTGTGTGTACCAGTTTCACGTTTGAATCCTGAGACTTCAGGTTTCTCGTTAGGTCGTACAAACGAGATTACAAGAGACGAATTAAAGTTTGCAAAATTTGTTGACCGTATGCGTCAGAAGTTTGCAGAAGTATTTGACCAAGCATTGAGAGTTCAATGTGTGCTCAAAGGTATTTGTAATGAAGAAGAATGGAAAGTCTTTAAAGAAGATATTCATTACAACTTTATTACCGATAACAACTTTTCAGAACTCAAAGATGCTGAGTTAATGAAAGAAAGATTATCATTGTTGCAAGAAGTAGACCCATATACCGGTAGATATTTTTCACAAGCATGGATACAGAAAAATGTTCTACGCTTTGACAATGACCAAATCAAGATTATGCAAACAGAGATTGAGAAAGAAAAAGAAGCTGGACTTGGTTTACCGGTTGAAGTTACTAATCAAGTTGCTCAACAAGCAATGATGAGCACAGTACCAGAACAACCGATTCATCCAACAGACATAGAACATCAACAAGATATGGCTAAGAAAGATTTTGATAACAAGATTGAGTTAGCTAAATTGAAACCAAAACAAAAACCAGCGGTTAAAAAAGAAGAGATTGATGAACCTAATACGTTCGAAAGACTTAAAAGAATTTTATAGGAGACTTAAATGACTAGCAGAGCAGTTATAGATTATACAATGGAAGACGATTCTCTTGGCGTAAGAGATGCTTTATATTCTGCAATTCAAGACCGTGTTATGGCACATATTGAAGCAAAGAAAGCAGAAATAGCGGCAAACTTTATTACACCACATCAAGAAGAGACAGATGTTGAGGTCGATGAAGACCTAGAAAATGAGATGAAATATTATGCTAATGTACCAGAAGGTGTTGAGGTATTTGTACCAAAACAATCTATTACAGAAGCAAAAGATAAAAAGCCTAAAGAAGAGCACCCATGGAGAATGGACAAAGACCGTGAAGGTACTGGCTACCATGAAATCAATTCTGTGCGTCCTAAGACAGCATTAGTAAATGGTGTTCCTAAGAACCTAGGTCTTGAGCATGATGGTGTTCATAGTCACGCTTTTGAGAATCAACATGAGGCAGAGAAAGCCGCATTTGATTTAGCGAGCCGTGGTCACATGTGTACTCATCACTGCCCACAAGGTTACGCTAAAGCGGTTATTCAACCACATCACTCAATGGCGATTGGTTATTAATGAAATCAATTAGAGAGTTTATTGATATTAAATCATCCGAGGCGGAAACGCTTTCGGAGGACTCTCTATTGGAAGCCCCACAAGGTAAGGAAGTCTCTGCAACGAAGACTGACTTACCTTCTCTTTTGACGTTACAAAGAAAATCAATACGCCGTCTACCAAACGGTGAAAAGGTTGCTTTGTACTATGCCAGTAAGATTAATAAATATGTAACAATACCATATTCAGACGTTCATTCTGAAGAATATGAAAAAGGTAACAATTTAGAATGTCTTCAAGACATAGTAGAGAGCAATAAAGCTAATGCAATTATTTTTGAAGATGGTAAAACGATGATGGTAAATATTGCAACTGCAAAGAAAGTCTTAAGACTACACGAGTCTTTAGATGCCACAAATCGTTTAAAGATTTATAGAATGGTTGATGAGAGCAAAGAACAGTTTAAGAAAGTAGTTGGTTTTGCTTTCACACATATAAAATAAGGTAAAAAATGGCAAATCAATATACATACCAAATTATAAAAGATAATGTCAATCACACTATCATTAAATTGACTGGTCAGTTTGATGGTAGCGGTCAAGAATCTAATCTTAATAGAATTCAAGCAAACACACTTTACGGCGCTTTAAATACTGCCGGTGGTGCATTGTCAGGTGGTGGTACATCATTACCATTTTACGGATTATTAATCAATCGTGTTTGGTATGATGTTAGCGGTACAGGTAACGCACAATTAGTTTGGTCTTCAGATACAGCACAAACTATATTCTATATGACTGGCGGACACGAATATGATGCTATGGGAAATTGGGTAACTATTCCTAACAATGCATATGGTCAAGCTAACTGTAATGGAAATATTGGTATCATAACTCACGGTATGTCTGCAAACGATGGTTACAGTATTGTAGTAGAAGTACGTAAAGATAACATCTATTATCAACGTGGACATCTTGATGATCCTGCTTCATTCAATTATGGCATTTATAGAACTACACCTTAATCATGGCTAACAAATATACTTACCAAGTTTTAAGAGATACTACAACAGATGCTGTGATTAAACTCACAGGCAGTTTTGATGGTACTGGACAAGAAGCAAACACATCTAGAATTCAAGCAAATAGTCTTGCTGGTGCGATTGCAACTAACGGTTATCTTGTAGCAAATTCTACAAATTCTTTTGCTAATACACCTTTATCATATTACGACCTTCAGTTAACCGGTTTAAAATATTTTGTCAACTTCCCAACAAATACTGTTGGTGGTGTCGAAATCTTTTGGTCTGGCAACGGCACATCATTCTCAACACAGTATGCAAACTCTGCAACGATAGTGCATTTGAATGGTCAAGGTGAGATGGGTATGGGAGAACAATTACCATCTATTCTAAATAATTCTGGTGCAACAGCAAACGGATATATTATACCAGCAAACGTTGGTCTTGGTGATATCGGTGTTACTACACAAGGTGCAACTGCAAACTGTGCGTATACATTAATATTGCAAGTGAGAAAGAATAACGCTCAATATCAACGTGGTCAGTTCAATGATCCGGCCGCATTTAACTACGGAATATACAAACAAATACCATGAAACTAATCAAAGAAATTACAGAATCGGTAAACTATATTACCGAAGAAAAAGATGGAAAGAAAACTCTATTCATCGAAGGTCCTTTTTTAGTTACTGAAAGAGAAAACAAGAATAAACGTCTGTATGAACACGGTACAATGCTTAAAGAAGTTAAGCGTTATACTGAAGAGTACATCAATAAAAACCGTGCATACGGTGAATTAGGTCATCCAGACACACCTTCGATTAACTTAGACCGTGTATCACACATCATTACTTCTCTCAAAGAAGACGGTCATCAGTTTATCGGAAGAGCAAAAATACTTGATACCCCAATGGGACAGATTGCCAGAAACCTTATCGAAGGTGGTGGTCAACTAGGAGTCTCATCTCGTGGTATGGGTTCATTGAAGAATGTTAATGGAGTCAACATTGTTCAAGACGATTTTTATCTAGCCACAGCGGCAGATATTGTAGCTGATCCATCAGCACCAGGTGCGTTTGTACAAGGTATAATGGAAGGCAAAGAGTGGATGTTAGTAGACGGTGTATGGACAGAACGTCAATTAGAAGAATCTAAGAAGATGATTCGTCAAGCTACACCTAGAGAGATTGAAGCTGTCGGCTTGAAAATCTTTGAAAACTTCATCAAAAAATTATAAAATATAAATATACCAATACGAATCATAGGAGATTTACAAAATGGGAAAATTCAATCTGTCAGATGCCGCTAAAGCTATTTTGAACGAAGGCTCAAAAGAGACTTTAGAAGGTAACGTAAAACAAAAGATGGGTCAAAGAGGATCCGACAAGCACCCAAGCGGTGAAGTTGGAAAAGATGCCGTTAAGCCAAATATTGCTTACGGTTCTAAATCTGCTGGTATGGTAGGTCAATCACCAGAAGAAATGGATGATGCATTACCAGATTACTTAAAAGGCACACCAACAGCAACAGCACCAGGTGCAACACCACCTGTAGGTTCAGAAAAAGACGGTGTTGGTTATTCTAAGCCAAAAGGTCAACCACAAGAAACAATGGGACGCAAAGACATTATGGTACCTGCACAAGATACAGCTAATCAATACGATGCTATCCGTGACCGTGTTGCATCAAAATTAGCAAAACAAACAATGAAGCCAAATCCAGGTGCTACATTCCAATCATATGGTGAAGGTATTGACCTTTCTGATGACGTAAATGCGTTGCTAGAAGGTGAATCTTTATCTGAAGAATTCAAATTAAAAGCAACAACAATCTTTGAAGCCGCTGTTACATCACGCATCGAAGCAATTGTTGAAGAAGTTGAAGCAAGTTTAGTAGAACAATACGAAGCTGGTATCGAACAAATCAAAGAAGAACTAGCAGAAAAACTAGACCAGTATATTGATTACTTTGCAGAACAATACATGATTCAAAACGAATTGGCAATTGTTTCCGGTCTACGTGCAGAAATTGCCGAAGACTTTATGACAAGCCTGCGTAACGTATTCATGGAACACAATATTGACATTCCAGAAGAGCAAGTTCAAGTTGTCGAAGAGTTGACAACAAGAGTTGAAGAACTAGAACAAGCCTTGGATGAAGAAGTCAAAAACGCTGTTGCTTTAAAGAGAGCACTAAGCGAACAAGTAAAAATTGAGGCTATCCACACAGCTTGTGAAGGCCTAACTCAGACTCAGGAAGAAAAATTAAAATCACTCGCAGAGGGTGTTGAATTTACTACTGAAGAAGAATTTAATGCTAAACTAAACGTTTTGAAAGAATCTTATTTCAAAGCAGACGTTAAAGTTGCAGAAAGTTCTATGCTGAACGAAGGTATTGAAATTGAAGAAGAGAAGAAACAAAACGTTTCAACAGATGATTCAATCAATCAATATGTCAGAACTATTTCACAAACTTTGGTAAAATAATAAATAAACTACCAATACAAGATACTAATAAGGAGAACAACTAATGTATCTATCCGAAGAACTACAAAAGAAATGGCAACCAGTTCTGGAGCACCCAGAATTAGAAGCAATTAAAGACCCATACAAGAGAGCAGTTACATCTGTTATTCTTGAGAACCAACATCAAGCGATGCAAAAAGACCGTCAGGCTTTGCATGAGACTACAGATACTGGTCCTACAAACGTTACTGGTGGCGTTCAGAACTTTGACCCAATCTTAATCAGCTTGGTTCGCCGTTCATTACCAAACTTGATTGCATATGACATTGCTGGTGTACAGCCAATGACAGGTCCAACAGGTTTGATTTTCGCAATGCGTGCCCGTTATACAGGCCAAGGTACTGGTAATGCTGAAGCGTTCTATAACGAAGCAAACACAGTATTCACTGGTGCTAACACAGGTACTCAGTACAACGAATACGGATTCTCTGGTAACACAGCATCTGATACATCAAACAACTACTTCGCATCTACATTCGGTGCTCCAAATGGTGCAAACAACTTCACAACTGGTATCGGTATTCAAACATCAATGGCTGAATACTTGGGTTCAGACTCTAATACTGCTTTCCAACAAATGGCATTCTCTATCGAGAAAGTTACTGTTACAGCACAATCTAGAGCATTGAAAGCTGAGTACTCTTTAGAACTCGCACAAGACTTGAAAGCAATTCACGGTCTTGATGCAGAAACAGAATTGTCAAACATTCTGTCTACAGAGATTCTAGCTGAGATTAACCGTGAAGTTATCCGTACAATCTATTTGTCTGCCGTTCCTGGTGCACAATACGGTACAGTAACAAAAGGTTATTTCGACTTAGATACTGACTCAAACGGTCGTTGGTCTGTTGAGCGTTTCAAAGGTTTGATTTTCCAAGTTGAGCGTGATGCTAACGTTATTGCAAAGCAAACTCGTCGTGGTAAAGGTAACGTGATGATTGTATCATCTGACGTTGCTTCCGCTATGGCAATGGCTGGTGTATTGTCTTATACTCCTGCTCTACAAGCTGACTTGCAAGTTGACGATACAGGTAACACATTCGCTGGATTGTTACATGGTCGTATCAAAGTTTACATCGACCCATACTTCGGTGGTTACCAACAAAATATCGAATTGGCAACAATCGGTTACAAAGGTACATCACCATATGATGCAGGTCTATTCTACTGCCCATACGTACCGTTACAAATGGTTCGTGCAGTTGACCAGTTCACATTCCAACCAAAAATTGGATTCAAGACTCGTTACGGCATGGTAGCAAACCCATTTGCACAAGGTCTTAACACACCTGCAGGTAATAACAACGGCTTGATTCAAGCTGGTACAAACGTTTACTACCGAATTTTCGGTGTTAAAAACTTGATGTAATCAAGAAGCCAACGAAGATTGGCATTTAAAAGGGATCTTCGGATCCCTTTTTTTTGCTTTATAAATACCCCTATGACAGCACTAAACAGAAACCCACAGAATACGAATCTATTACAACCTACAAAGTTCTTGTTGAACTTTACTAAGATTGATTCGGTACAATACTTTTGTCAAGGTATCAATTTACCTGGCATTACTCTTTCAGGTCCGGCTCAACAGTCAACACCATTTCAATCTATACCGAAAGCTGGTGACGTATTAACGTATAATCCTTTAAGTGTTACGTTTACAGTTGACGAAGATTTAAAAACAATTCAAGCAATACAAAACTGGCTCAAAGGTATTGCAAACCCATCAGGATTTTCAGGTAGAAATAAAGACTACAAAGATAACTATTCTGATGCTATTCTTACCATTCTTACTGGTTTAAACAATACCAATTTAAGAATTCAATTTATAAATTTATTTCCGACAGACATATCAGACATCGAGTTTGATACCAAAGATTCGGCAGATAATATCATTGTCGCAACGGCAACCTTTATATATGAATATTATAACATATTGACAAATTAATCGTTTTATGTTATACTGAAATTTTGTAATTGGATTTTGATATGGAAAAACTTGATAACATTTTGAAAATGTGGGAGAATGATTCAGCAGTCGATAAGACAGAACCTAGTTCTGAACTTACCAGAGTGCCACAGCTTCATAGCAAATACCTAAATATACTAACATCACACAAGATAGCCGCAAAGAAGGCTTTCTTCGACCTTCAACGTATGAAGAAGGTGAAGTGGGAATACTATACCGGAAAGATGGACAAAGAAACATTAGACCAGTATGGGTGGGAACCGTTCCAGTTTACATTAAAATCTGATGTAAGCACTTATATGGAAGCGGATGAAGATATGATTAGACTTAACGAGAAAAAAGTATACCACGATGAGGTGGTTTCTGTAGTTGAGTATATTATGAATGAATTGAAGTCTAGGACGTTTCAACTTAGAGACATTATATCGTGGGAGAAATTTATTGGAGGACAATGAGTGACTTAGTAATCTACAAGAAGAATGAAGCATTTCTTCAAATTAAATGTGAGCAACATATTGCAAAAGAACTATCTGATTATTTTACGTTCTTTGTGCCAGGTCACAAGTTTACTCCAGCCTTTAGAAATAAAATATGGGACGGTAAGATACGTCTTTTTGATTTAAGAAACAATTCTCTATATCTTGGTTTACTAGATTACGTTAAAGAATTCTGTAATGCTAGAGAATACACAATAGAATATACTGAACCATCGGTAGATGTAGAAGATGAGTTCAGCAGATATCATGCAGAGAAGTTTGTAGATAGTTTAAAGCTACAGTCTCAAAGTAAAGATATTCTTACTCACGACCATCAATTAGATGCGTTTATTAACGTTATGCAGAGGCGTAGAGCACTTTTATTGTCTCCTACAGCATCAGGTAAGTCTTTAATCATTTATCTCTTTATACGTCAGTTCCTTGAGTTTCAAGGACTCAAAGGACTCATTCTAGTACCGACAACATCTTTGGTAGAACAATTACATTCAGACTTTGAAGATTATTCTACCAATAACGGCTTTAACACGGAAAAAAATACTCAGAAAATCTATTCCGGTCAAGAAAAGAACTACGATAAACCTATTACAATATCTACATGGCAATCAATGCAACGGATGCCGGATGAATTCTTTCATCAATTTGATTTTGTAATTGGTGACGAAGCACATCTTTTTAAAGCAAAAGAACTCACTAGAATTCTTGCCGCTTGTATCAATACAAAATATAGGATAGGATTAACCGGAACGCTGGATGGAACTAAAACACACAAACTGGTATTAGAAGGTTTGTTTGGTTCTGTCAAGAAAGTTATTTCAACAAAAGAACTTATTGATAAAGGTATACTATCCGGATTTGAAGTCAAATGCTTGGTGTTAAAACATTCACCTGAGATTTGTGCAGAAATGAAAGATGCTACATATCAAGAAGAATTGCAATATCTTATACTGAATGAACAACGAAATAAGTTTATTAAAAATCTTGCGGTAAGCATGAAGACAAACACGTTGGTTCTCTATCAAATGGTTGACAAACACGGCAAAATACTGTATAATATGATTAAGGATACAGAGAAGATTGGCGATAGAAAAGTCTTCTTTGTTTCGGGTGGAACAGAAACAAGTGAACGTGAAGAAATTCGTAAAATTGTAGAGAAAGAAAATGATGCTATTATTGTGGCTAGTTTTGGGACTTTTAGTACTGGAATTAATATTCGCAACCTGCATAATATTATATTCGCATCTCCATCAAAGTCACGAGTTAGAAATCTTCAGTCTATTGGACGAGGTCTTCGGAAATCGACTGGTAAAGAAATAGCAACTCTTTATGATATTGCTGATGACCTTAGACATAAAAAACATACTAATCATACCTTAAATCATTTCATGGAACGGGTTGATATATATAATGAAGAGAAGTTCCCTTTTAAAATCTACAACATAGGACTTAAAAATGGATAATAGCAACGTAAGGATAGTCAGACTCAAAAGCGGTGAAGACATTCTTTGTAATCTTCTTATTAATGAAGACAAGGTTCTTGTCAATTTGATGGAACCCATGTTACTTGAATATGAAACTTATGGTGATAGTCAACATCTTTGTATTTCAAATTGGCTTCCGGTAGCATTAGTTAAAGAAAACAAATCGGTAATACCTGTTACTGAAGTTCTTTGTGTGATGCATCCGAATGAGGAATTGATTGAATACTATAACGATACTCTTGATAAAATGAATTCTGCTTTGGTAGTTAAGCCAATGGAAGATTTAAATGAAGAAGAGATGGCTCAAATGATGGAAGTTATGGAGGAAATAAAGACTACTAAAGGATTGGTAATGCATTAATTAATCAATCTCTAACAGTCTACATAGCCAGTGTATCATTTGTCAAGCACTTTGTCAATACTTTTTACGGTAAACTTGAATGAAAAAACCAAAGGAATATGTTAATAATGCAGATTTTACTCAAGCATTAATTGATTATAAAATAGCATCGGAAGAGGCGAAACGTCTCGGCAAGCCTAAACCAAAGATCCCGAATTACATCGGTGAATGTTGGATGAAGATTGCCGAGAATTTCTCACACAAACCTAACTTTATTAATTACCCACATCGGGAAGAAATGGTATCAGACGGTATAGAAAACTGTCTAATGTATTTCGAAAACTTTGATCCCAACAAATCTAAAAACCCATTTGCTTACTTCTCTCAAGTAGTATTCTTTGCGTTCTTACGTAGAATAGAAAAAGAGAAGAAACAGCTATACGTCAAATACAAATCTACAGAAATGCTTGGTGTCTTAGATGAACACGAGCAAAATGACTTTGAAGACGGTACTTCAAGGCAGTTTCAACTGTATGACAACATTGGCGAATTCATTTCTAATTACGAAAAATCTAAAAAGACTAAACTTGCCAAAACTAAAAAGAAAGCAAAAGGTCTTGAAAAATATATTAAGGAGACGGTATGATTGATTACAACGGTTTAAAAATAGGCTTCACATGTTCTTGTTTTGATTTGTTTCATGCCGGACATGTAATGATGTTGAAAGAGGCGAGAACACAATGCGACTATTTAATTGTAGGTCTACAATCTGACCCTACCATTGATAGACCAGAAAAGAATAAACCGGTACAAACATTACTAGAACGATATATTCAACTTGAAGGTTGCAAGTACGTAGATGAAATAGTTCCCTATTCCACCGAAAAAGAGTTGATGGACATCTTGACAAGTTACCCAATTGATGTTAGAATAATAGGAGAAGAGTACAGGGACAAGCAATTTACTGGGTTTAACCTATCAATGTCTGTGTACTTTAATTCAAGACAACACAGTTTCAGTACAACAGAACTAAGACAACGTGTATTAACAGCAAACACAAAAAACATTACACCACCTAAATGAAAGTTGCGATAATAACGGACCAGCATTTCGGCGTAAGAAATGACTCCCCACAATTTTTGGATTACTATGAGAAGTTTTATAAGGATACTTTTTTTCCTACTCTTGATAATGAGCATATATCTACTGTTCTCATACTTGGGGATACGTTTGACAGGCGTAAATATGTCAACTTTAATACATTAAAACGTGCTAAAGAGATGTTTTTTGATGAACTTGAGCGTAGAAATATACAAATTCATATGATTGTCGGTAACCATGATACGTTTTTTAAGAACACAAATGATGTGAATTCAGTTGATTTGTTATTAGAGAACTATAAAAATATTACCATTATCGAAAACGCTAAGACGATTGATATAGATGGTTTTGAAGTTTGTATGTTGCCGTGGATTTGTGCAGAAAATTATACTGATAGTATAAACGAAATTAAAAATACAAAGGCAACTATCTGCATGGGTCATTTAGAGATTGCCGGATTTGCAATGTATCGAGGTATGCATACAGATGAAGGTTTGGATCGTGAACTATTTAATAAGTTTGAGTATACTTTCTCAGGTCACTATCATCATAAACATAATTTTGGCAACATTTATTATTTGGGTAATCCTTATGAACTCACTTGGCAAGACTATGCCGATCCTCGTGGGTTTCATATATTCGATTTTGGTACTCTTGATGTACCGACTTTCATACAAAACCCAAACAGTATGTTTCACAAAATCATGTATGACGATAAAGCAGAATCAGTTATTGACATAAATGCCAAAGACTTATCAAAGTATACAGATACACATGTGAAAGTGGTAGTTGTAAACAAGACTAACCCTTACTTATTTGAGAAGTTTGTAAATCGTTTGTACCAGATTAATCCTGCCGATGTTACGATTGCCGAAGATTTTTCGGAGTTGACAGAAGAGTTAAATTCTGATACAATAGACCAAGCAGACGATACTTTGTCAATCCTAAATAAGTATGTCGATACTATCAAAGAAGACCATATTGACAACAGTAAACTCAAAAACATTTTCAAAGAATTATACGTAGAAGCATTGAACCCTGATACAGAATGATATTATTTAAAAAGATTCGATGGAAGAATTTTCTATCCACCGGAGCGCATTTTACTGAGATTGACTTTACAAAATCTACGAACACATTAATTGTGGGGCATAACGGTGCCGGTAAGTCAACTATATTAGATGCGTTGTGTTTCGTTTTGTTTAATAAGCCTTATCGCAAGATAAACAAGACACAGATACCGAACTCTATTAACAATTCAGATTGTCTTGTTGAAATTGAGTTTGATATTGGCACAAAGAAGTATAAAGTTATAAGAGGTATCAAACCTAATACGTTTGAAATCTATTGTAACGGTGTTTTAGTGAACCAGGATGCGAAAGCAAAAGACTATCAGGAACATTTAGAGAAGTTTATTCTCAAACTAAATTATAAGTCCTTTACGCAAGTAGTCATCCTTGGTTCCGCCTCTTTTGTTCCGTTCATGCAGTTAGAAACTAAGGACCGCAGAACAATTATTGAGGACTTATTAGACATTGAAATTTTCTCTGAGATGAATGTTATTCTTGCCGATAAGTTAAAGATTGTTAAGAGTAATCTAATACAGAACACAAGCGATAGAAAACTCAAAGCAGAATTGATTAAGACTAATGAAAGTTTTATTGAACAACAGAAACAGTCACATGCAGAAGAGATTGAAACAAAAAGAAACGAAATCAAAGAATCATCCGGTGTTATTGAGAAGTTACAATCTGACATTAAACTTATTAATAAACACATTGAGGTTTTACAATCTAAAATACAAGACAAAGAATCAGTTGAAGCAAAGACAAAGAAACTTTTTCAGCTTGAAGCGAAGATTGAGTCTAATATAAAGAAAGTTAAAAAGGATATTGAGTTCTATGAAAAAAATGACCATTGCCCAACCTGTAGACAATCAATCGAACCAGGATTCAAAACAGACCAAGTTACCGAACGTCAAAGCAAAGTCGATGTTCAACAAAAGGGTCTTGAAGAAATTACAGAGGAAATTAACAAGCGAAACGAACGATTAACAGAAATATCTGCAATAGTTAAACATATCAACGCACATAATAATGAAGTTATTACACATAACTCAACAATATCTGCCACACAAAGATATGTTTCAAAATTATTAAAAGAAATTGACGAACTATCAATCAAACGAGACACTCTTGCAGAAGAGACCGGTATAAAGACATTGAGAGTTGAGTTGGAGTCCTTGCAGTCAGACCATGAAGAACTTCATAAGACGAAACAGTATTATGACTTTGCCGCCACGCTATTGAAAGATACTGGTATCAAGACTAAGATAGTTCGTCAATATTTGCCAATTATGAACAAGTTAATCAATAAGTATCTGACTGCAATGGACTTTTTTGTTAACTTTAATATAAACGAGAACTTTGAGGAGACAATTAAATCGAGACATCGTGATGAATTTAGCTATTCTAATTTCTCAGAAGGTGAAAAACTTAGAATTGATTTGGCATTATTATTTACCTGGCGTGAGATTGCTAGAATGAAGAACTCTACTAATACGAATCTATTAATATTAGATGAAGTATTTGATTCTAGTCTTGACATTGCCGGTACGGAAGAGTTTATGAAATTACTCAATCAACTTGGTACTGATACTAATTTGTTTGTGATTTCACATAAGGGCGACCAGCTATTTGATAAGTTTAGGTCGGTGATTAAATTTGAGAAGAAAACAAACTTTAGTAGGATTGTAAAATGAGTGAATTTAAATTAGTCATTGAAGATGATAAAAAGACTTCAACAAAAAAGGTAGCTGATGACGTAATCAGTTTTGATACGAGCAAGGCACTAGAACTACCAAAAGTAAGAAGAACGGCACCTTTAGTTCCTGAATATCATCCAGTTTTAAGTGAAGTTCTACCTGAGTTTGATTTCAGTAAACCTCCTATGGATCCTACAGAACTTGCTTCAATACTTGTTGATACATGCATCGAAAATAAAGGCTACGGTCTATCTGCAAATCAAATAGGTATTAAACACCGAGTATTTGTTATGGGTGCAGGTGATGAATATGTTGCGTTCTTTAACCCTAAATTGATTGCAACTCGTGGTAGCGTTCATATGGAAGAAGCATGTTTATCGTTTCCGTTACTAATGTTGCATCTTACCAGACCGGCAGAAGTTGATGTTGAATACCAAGACTACACAGGAGAGGTAAAAACAGCAACATTTCACGGTATAAGTGCAAGATGTTTCTTACATGAGCTTGACCACATGAACGGAATAGTGTATACTAGCCTTGCAAAACCTTTAGCCTTGCAAAGCGGTTACAAGAAACGCATGAAACTTTTAGGTAAACTTGGGTATAAATTTAAGAAAAGAAAATAATGACACAATATTATTATGAAAAGAATCAAAAACTACTTGATTCTAATGTGAATGTGACGTTTGATGATGTCTTAAAGATGACTACTGACGAATTTCGTCAATGGGTTATAAATCTACGCAAGACTGTTGTAGACCTATGGGACAACGAAAACTTGCCTCCTAGAGTAGGCTACAACAAGAAAGAAATTATCAAACAGTTTGCAGAGATGCCAACGTTTCCGGTTCACAAGTTTTTAGTTAAAGACCAGCTAACAGGCGAACTAGACGTAATCAGAAACACAAGTAATGTCGGTAATGCAGTCAATCAATGGTTTCCTACCATGATGAAGACACGTATTAACTACACAAAGAATGATGATGGTAAGTCTATCTATGATTATTTTGCTAAACCTGAACTATTAGATACATTTGTAACGTATGCGACAAGACACTTTAAACGTGATTCGTTCTATCATTATTCACTTGTAGTCAAATCAGAAGATACCGAAAATACTGGTAGTCTTCCTATATCGTCAACAGGTAAAGAATGGATACAAGAGTTCGAGCAGACATTTAGAAAACAAGGTAAGTTTGATTACTGGTTACAATCTAAAGATATAACTGCCGGTTATGATGGCTACAGCGAAGAACTGAAGAACACAAAATTTCTTTCTATAAGTAAAGCAGAAATTGAAGAACTCGGTGACCTCATACCAGAACTTTGTAAATCAAATCTTAACTTTGACAAGTCAGAACATGCCGTCATTAGATACTATCAGCACGGTCAGAAACTGTTTCCAATAGGTTTAAAAGCGTTCAGAGTATCTTTCTGTCAGTATGCTGTAAACTTCCCGCCATTGACAGCCAAATACTTGTATGAACGTTTTACAGATTCATTTAAAGACCAGGAATTGATTAAAATCTACGATCCATCTTCAGGATGGGCAGGAAGACTTCTTGGTGCGATGAGTGTCAAAGATGATAGAAACGTTTTGTATATCGGTACTGATCCTAATACCGACCACACAACGACAACCGGTAGAACTAAGTATGATGAAATTGCAGACTTCTACCGCAAGAACGTTAAGAAAGGTGGTTTGTTTTCCCATCAAGTACAACAAACTAAAACTGAAATATACCAGTTAGGTTCAGAAGTCATTCAGTTTAACGAAGACTTTCAGAAACACAAAGGTACAATTGATTTAATCTTTACTTCACCACCATACTTTGCAAAAGAAGCGTATTCAGAAGACCCTGAGCAGTCTTATAAAAAGTTCGGTCAGTATGATGAATGGCGAGAAGGCTTTTTACGTCCTACATTAGAAACTGCCGTTGCATGGTTGAAGAACGACAGATACATTCTATGGAACATTGCAGATGCCGTATTCGGTGGTGATATGTTGCCGTTAGAAAAAGATAGTCAAGACATACTAGAATCATTAGGTATGGTCTATAAAGGTAAGATTAAAATGGCTCTTGCACAGATGCCAGGTGGGAATCGTGTTGATTCGGAAACAGGATTACCCAAAGCAAAGAATTTCTGTAAGGTGAATGGTATGTGGTTAAAGTATGAACCGGTATTTGTGTTCTACAAACCTTAAGTGTACCGCAGAAATCGTTGACAAAAGTATTAAATAGTAGTATAATTGTCATACTCAAGTAATTGAGCTTTATTGTTATTTTTATTATAGGAGTTAGAATGACTACATTATCAGCAAAACAAAAAATGTTGCAAGCATTGAAAAACGAGCAAACTTTTACAGTTGCACAAGCAAGAGCCCGTTTCGGTGTTGCAAACGTTCCAGCACGTATTGAAGAACTTCGCAAAGAAGGTCATTGCATCTACACAGGTAGACGCCGTAATAGTGAAGGTAAACGTGTTAACTATTACACAATGGGACCAGCAACTAAGTCTCTAGTGCAGTATGCTTTGGCTGCCGGCTATTCTTTTAGCCGCCGTCACAATGGTAACCCATTGACAGCCTAAGTTCGTAGGATGCCTTCGGGCATCCTTTTTTATTATTTGGAGAGCAAATGGAAATTTCAATAAAAAAAGAAGAGTTACAAAAAAAGAGTCTATTTGTAGCCACACCTATGTACGGTGGAAACAATCACGGGTTGTATGCTAAAGCCTGTTTAGACTTGCAAGCGATTTGTATGCAGTATGGAATTCGAATTAAGTTTTCGTTTCTCTTCAATGAATCCTTAATTACTCGTGCTAGAAATTATCTTGTTGATGAATTCTTGCATCGTTCAGACTGTTCACATCTATTATTCTTAGATGCCGATATTCACTTTAACCCACAAGACGTTATTGCTATGTTAGCAATCGACAAAGAAGTTATTGGTGCACCATATCCTAAGAAAGCAATCAAGTGGCGTTCAGTTGCAAAAGCACTTGAAAGAAACCCAAAGATAGAGCCACAAATGTTAGAGAACGTTACTGGTGACTATGTTTTTAACCCAGTAAAAGGTACTGCACAGTTTAACGTAACAGAGCCTTTAGAAGTTATGGAAATTGGTACTGGCTTTATGATGGTTAAACGTGAAGTATTCCCTAAGTGGGAACTTGCATATCCAGAGTTTCGCTATAAGCCAGACCACGTTGGTCAAGCACACTTTGACGGTACTCGTTACATTCACGCATATTTCGATACAGTTATTGACGAGAAATCTGAAAGATATCTATCAGAAGATTATATGTTCTGTCAATGGTGGAGAAACATCGGTGGTAAAATCTGGTTATGTCCATGGATGAAAACAGACCATATCGGTACTTATCACTTTAAAGGTGACATGCCAGCAGTCGCTAACTTTGTTGGAGAACTGTAATGCAAACCGCCATTGATGTTGTAAAGGCTTCTCAAACAGCAACAACTGGCGGTCGTAAGTTTGATGGTAATAAACTAGAATATGGTTTGTTACCGCCTCTTGCCCTAAAAGAAGTTGTGAAAGTTCTTACTTTCGGTGCACAGAAGTATGAAAGAGATAACTGGAAACATGTACCGGATTCTAAGCGCAGATACTTTGATGCAATGGAACGACATATATGGGCATGGAAAGAAGGTGAACAACTTGACCCCGAAACTGGTATGAATCATTTAGCACACGCAATGTGTTGTTTAATGTTTTTATACGAACATGACGTTAAATATTCCCTTGACACAACACATGAAAAAGGCTATAATTAACTTTTACATTATGGAGAACAAATGAAATTATCAAACGAAACAATAGATACCTTAAAGCATCTCGCTGGTATCAATCAGAACATTGAGTTCAAGAAAGGTAAAGTACTTAAAACTGTTTCACCTTTGAAGAACATCATGGTCAAAACAACAGTCAAAGATGACTTCCCCGAAGATTTTTGCATCTATGATTTGAATGAGTTCTTAACAGTACATACATTGTACAAAGATACTGAACTTGATTTCAAAGGTAATGATGTAGTTTTCAAGAGTGCATCTACGAAAAGCAAAATCACATATCGCAAAGCAGAAAAGAACAATATCGTTTGTGCACCGGACGGTGATTTAGAGATTGAAGAAACTCTTGCAGAAGTAACTCTGACAGAAGATAATCTAAACTCAATTATCAAAAGCGCACATGTCTTAAAACACGATTCAATTACAATCGAATCTGACGGTAAGAAAGTATATGCTACTTCTTATGAAGAAAAGAATGATGCCTCACATATCAATAAGATTGAAATTAGTACATATGAAGGTGATGCATTTAAAGCAACATTCAAAACAGAGAATCTTAAATTGATTCCTGGTAAATATGATGTTATCTTCAGCGAAAACTTTGCCCAATTCACTAACTCTGCAATTGATTTAGTTTATTGGATTACACTTGAATCTTGGGAGTAATTATGTCATTAAAAGTAAATACGTTATACGGTACATTCGATGAAGAACAACTCAAAGACCTAAAAGGTAACATTGAAGAGATTGTTCTTTGTATGACAAAAGTACAAGCAATTAATGAATCTATTTCAGATATTGTTAACTTGACATTTGATTCTACAAAGATTCCTAAGAAAATCATCAAGAAAATGGCAAAAGTAAAGTTCAAACAAAACTTTAGTGCAGAAGTTGCAGAGAGTGCAGAGTTTGAAACACTTTACGGTGCTGTGCAGGAAGTAAAATGAGTCGTAGAACTTTCTTAAGAAGTTTCGGTTTGCTAGGGGTAGCAGTTGCGGGAGCATCTGCCGCCATGGCAAATACAACTCCTGTTGTTATACCTACACCTGAGCCAATAAAGAAAGATTTTGCACACCTTGCACCTGAAGGTGATGTTACTGGCATACTAACTCTTGCGGCTGATAATAGAGCACGACAAGAAAAAGAAGCACAATCTAACATGGGTGGTATGTATATTATACCTAGTTTCAATCCTACGAATCAAGTATCTATGACGGTTGGTAAAGATGATAGATTGTGGCTTAAAATTGGTGATAAGTGGAAACGTGTAGCACTTGATGCTTAATTTTTTATATTATATTATGGAGTATTTGAATGAAAGACCACATGTTATGGGTGGAGAAGTATCGCCCACATAAAATTGAAGATTGTATCCTACATCCTTCAATCAAAGAAACTTTTCAACAATATGTAAAAGACGGTAAGATTCCTAATCTGCTACTTGCTGGCGGTCCTGGTATCGGTAAGACAACTGTTGCAAGAGCCTTGTGTGATGAAGTCGGTTGTGATTACCTAGTTATCAACGGTTCAGACGAATCCGGTATTGATACTTTCAGAACTAAAATAAAACACTACGCATCCTCGATGAGTTTTGGGGGTGGGCGCAAGGTTATCATCATAGATGAGGCTGACTATCTAAACCCAAATTCAACTCAGCCAGCGTTGCGTGGTGCAATGGAAGAGTTCTCTAAGAACTGTTCTTTCATCTTCACATGTAACTATAAGAATCGTATCATTGCACCGTTACATTCTAGATGTGCAGTAGTTGACTTTAAGACTAACGGTTCTAAGAAAGAACTAGCAACACAATTCTTTAAACGAGTTGAATATATACTCGATGAAGAAAACATATCATTCAAGAAACCTGTAGTTGCCGCTTTAGTTGCAAAATACTTTCCTGACAATCGTAGAATTCTAAATGAATTACAAAGATATTCTGCCGGTGGAACTATTGACGAAGGTATCTTATCTTCTGTAGGCGAACTTCAGTTAGCTGAACTTATCAAAGCGTTCAAAGAAAAAGACTTTGGTGGTGTTCGTAAATGGGTTATTGGTAACTTAGATAATGACCCAACACGTATCTTTAGAACAATCTACGATACATTGTATGATGAATTGAAACCTAATTCTGTACCAGAACTTGTTCTAATTCTTGCAAAGTATCAATATCAAGCGGCATTTGTTGCAGACCATGAGATTAATCTGATGGCTTGTTTTACCGAAATTATGATTAACATGGAATTTAAATAGGAGGAATATATCATGGTACAATCAACATCCAAATTTAGAAAAGAACTAGCAATTTCTCAAGAGCCAGTAAAAGACTTGAAAATTATTGGTAAATATACTTATCAAAAAACAATAGATACTGATTTTTGGTTATCTATGAAAGTAACTCCAGTTCAAAGAAATACTGAAGAAAGACTTAAGAAACCAGAAATACTTGAAAATTTAAGTACTCTTCGGCCTTGTCATTTGCATGTTGCGGTGGGTATTTTAACAAAAAATTCAGAATATCTAGGAACAAAATATAACAAAGGTCAAGTTTTTCTAATAGATGGGTGCACAAGGCAATTAGCACAACACCGTGGACTCGTTGATGCACGACCTGAACATATCTATGCTTCAGTTTATGAAGCTGAGACCATAGAAAAAATGGAAGAAATTTATCGTACATATGATAATAAAATAGCAGTTGAAACCACTCAAGACACAGCAAGCGGCATTTTAAGAGCAATTGGTTACGAAGCAAAGAGCAGTAAAATTAAAAATGGTAAATTTATATCTGCTCTTAAAGTCGTTAATGATATTCACTTCGGAATAAAAAAACCATTAAACAAGGATCATGCATTAAGAGATGCAATTGTTGAATTTATCAATGAATTTGTAATTGTTGACAATATTATATCCATTAAGAAGAAGGTTTGGGAAGGTGACCATGGTCTTCTAGCCGCCGCTCTAATGGCATATAGAACATATGCAAATACCGACAAGAGAGACAAAGTAGACCAGTTTTTTACAGATATCGCTCTTGGGAATTCCGGTGTTTGTGTAGAAGGTGTAACAGACGGTATTACTTTTGCTATCAAAGAACTTGAAACACACAAAGAAATTCCAAAAACTGCCGGTGAATGGAACAAAGGCGAAACAATGAGAAAGAGGATTTCTCATATATTATATTGCTTAGAACAACATTTAAAAGGTAAGAAGTTTAAACAGCTTGGTGGTGGTTGGGAAAAAGTTGCTAACGAATGGTTCTCAAAGCAAGACGCCATAGTAAGGAATGTACATTTAAACACTAATATGGTAGCAATGTTTAACCTACAAACTGAAGATGCCAAGTCTAAAAGAGCAAAAAATTTAGTTCAATTTATAAAGGACAAATCAAAAAAGAATTCAGTCTGAAGATTACATTTGTTGAAAATAAAAAATATATTATGAGGTTTTGAAATGCCGGACATGTTTAAGGAGATTATACCCTCCATACTTCAAACTAAGAAATGTGTAATAAATGACGAAGTAGACCGTAAGGATTATAAGTCATTTATCATTAATCGTTCTCTGTCTTATCACAGCGATTGCGTATTGTTTGTCAATGAAATCAACAAGTTCCCTGAACTTGATGTGGATATGCAATACCAGTATCTTCTAAATACCATCAGACCTATGAAACGAAAATTTCAACCGTGGCAAAAGTCTGATAAAGAAAAGAATATTGATGTAGTGAAAGAGTTCTTTGGCTACTCAAATGCTAAGGCCAAAGAGGCTTTACGTATTCTTACCGATGAGCAAATCGCTGAAATAAAAATAAGAATAGATAAAGGCGGAATGAAAAAATGATTAATATTACCGATTTAGTTGAGGTGACTTTGAATGAAAAAGATGATTTTCTCAAAGTCAGAGAGACTCTAACTCGTATCGGTGTAGCATCCAAAAAAGACAGAACACTATACCAATCTTGTCATATCCTGCACAAGAAAGGTCTTTACTACTTAGTTCACTTCAAAGAACTATTTGCACTTGATGGAAAGCCTACCGATATCACAGAAAACGATTTATCTCGTAGGAACGCTATTGCAAACCTATTAGAAGATTGGGGTCTGATTAAGATAGTCAAAAAAGAACAAACAGCAACACCAGAGCCAATCTTTTTGTCACAAGTCAAAATTCTGTCTCACAAAGAGAAGAATGAGTGGCAATTAGTACCGAAATATAATATCGGTAAAAAACCTCAAAAGGATTGACATCTAGTATAAATACTAATATAATTATGTGTCGTGCTAATTCTAGGCGACAATTTTTTAAACTTGCTTTTTTAAGGAGAAAACTATGCTATCACTAGCAGATATTAAATCGTTTCAAAAATCTTTTGACCCATTCGCTGTGGGCTTTTTTGATGACTTACACGGTCTTGCCCAACTAGCGGCAAAAAACCTCCCCAAATATCCACCATACAATATCAAACAAGTTGACGATAACAAATTCGTCATCGAGATGGCAGTCGCCGGATTCTCAAAACAAGATATTGAAGTGACACTCAAAGGAAACTCTTTGGTTGTTAATGGTAATATCAATGACAATAAAGATGCTGAAGTTAAGGATCAATACCTTTATAAAGGAATTGCTGACAGAGCCTTCACGCACGAGTTCAAGATTGCCGATAAGGTTGAAATCAAGAACGCTGAAATGGTCAACGGTATGTTGAAAATTTGGTTAGAGAATATGGTAAAAGCACAAGATGCGGTCAAGAAAATAACCATAAATACCAAAGATGAATAACTACTGGCCCGTATCAGACGAAGAATGGGAACGTCTAAATTACCCTGAGAAGTTCCAAAACAAGAAGTAATTCCTGTTGCGGAAAAACAACAAGGGGTCTTGACAGACCCCTTTTTTTATAGTAGAATACAACCATGAAAACGAATAAACCAATTCTAATTGAACTGCGTTCGCTAACGAACACAAAGCAAACTTACTGGACTTACTCTAATTGGGAAGAGAAAGAGATAGACGGTGAGATGTTTACTCCTGTTACAAAGTTTATGCCTAATCAAAAACATAATACTGAATTGCATTATGTTAGGTCAAACAGTTTGGAAAAGATACGAGAGTTTTAATTTCTGGCGTTCGTTCAATGGATAGGACAGGATTCTTCTAAAGTCTTAATAGAGGTTCGATTCCTCTACGCCGGACCAACCTGGTATAGCATAGTGGTAGTGCCGAGAACTCATAATTCTTACGGGAAAGGTTCGAATCCTTTTGCCAGGACCATTTATTTTCGGTAATGATGTAGTAAAAACACAACAAATGTATTGACAAGAATTAAAAATTGCTATATAATAGAGACTTATTAAATTAATTAAGAAAGAAATAAAAATGTTTACGAAACCGACATCCCATATAAGTTATCGCACAGAGATTTGCGATAATCAATCATGGGCCTTCCCAAAAGGGGTTTCTGTATAAGTTTTTAATCTAAGAGATTATACACAAACCCCTAGCGTAAAAACTAGGGGTTTTTTGTTTTTGGAAGTTGATGCAGGTGCGTTGGTGCGCCGACCAGCCTTGAAAACTGGGTTCTCAGAAATGGGATGGGGTTCGACTCCTCCGACTTCCGCCAGTATTTTGGAAGATGTGTTGCAAGGTGCGACAGAGGTTTGCTAAACCTTCGTTCAGAAATGGGCAGATAGGTTCGATTCCTATATCTTCCGCCAGGATATGTACGTGTGACCCGAAAGGCTAGGGAGCAGATTGCAAATCTGTTTTATGTAGGTTCGATTCCTATCACGTACTCCAAAATTATTTTGTTGTAATCTTGCAACAAAGTATTGACAAATGATTTTTAGTGTGTTACACTAGAGTCTGTTCTTTAAAAATTTGAGGTAGTTTTTGCTCGGTTCGTCTATCGGTTAGGACACCGCTCTTTCACGGCGGGAAGACCAGTTCGATTCTGGTACCGAGTACCATTTGTTTTGCTGACGTAAGCCATGGGGGAAACGTCAACCCTGAGTAACTGCGTATATAAACGGTAAGGTGGCCACTAATTCCGTTGAACGTAGCAAATAGTGCGTCAGCAAAACAAATGGTATTATTGGGGATATAACTTAACGGCTAAAGTAACTGGCTTTTAACCAGTAAATCAGAGTTCGATTCTCTGTGTCCCTACCATATAAAAACACATTGCCCTAGAAGCGGTGAGATGAATGACACAATAGGCTCACAAGGGGTGTCGCAATGTGTTTTTATATGGTCTCATAGTATAGCCTGGTGATTACAGCGGCTTGTCACGCCGTCAACAGGGGTTCGAATCCCCTTGGGACCGCCAGATTTTGTGGCATTTGCACAGTCACCAAGATAGTGCATTGTAAGTCCAATCTAATATTCCTCAGTAGCTCAGAGGCAGAGCAAAGCACTGTTAATGCTTGGGTCCGTGGTTCGATCCCACGCTGAGGAGCCAAATAACTCGGTATAGGCTAGCCCGGTCAAGTCACCTGCTTTGGGAGCAGGATATCGCAAGTTCGAATCTTGCTACCGAGACCAATATAATGGAGATGCCGCCGCAATGGTGTGGCAGGGGACTGTAAATCCTCCGACTTCGGTCACGATTGGTTCGATCCCAATCATCTCCACCATTTAGGAAAATTATGAATTATATCATAACATTTTTAGCAGTATTCATTACAGATATCTTGTATTGTTTTTTTATAAAAGCAATGAGCGAAGATAAAATGTTTCTTGCAAGTATCTGGAGTTGCTTAGTAACATTTGCCGCAAGTGTAGCGGCAATTAATTATATTGATGACCATACAATGATAATTGCATCTGTATTAGGTGCATTTTGTGGTACATATGTTGCAATGAAGTTGAGAAAAACATTATTGGGGGATTAGTGATAATGGGAGCACATGTGCTTTGCAAGCATGAAGTAGGAGTTCGATTCTCCTATCCTCCACCAAATCTCACCCTTACATACGGTGTACAATAGGAAAAGTAGTATGTAATATGGTGACGTAGCTCAACGGTAGAGCATTTCCTTCATACGGAAAAGGTTGTGGGCTCGGTTCCCTCCGTCACTACCAAATTGTTGGGGATTAGTTAAATGGTATAACAATGGATTTTGATTCCATCATCATAGGTTCGATTCCTATATCCCCTGCCAAACGGTCTTTAGTAAAATGAATATTACACCTTGCTACGAACGAGGAAGTGGGAGTTTGATTCTCTCAGGACCGTCCAATTAGCCCTTATAGTATAGTGGTATTACAACGGATTTGTAACCCGTTGACGGGAGTTCGATTCTCTCTTGGGGCACCAAATACATACCCCGTTAGCTCAATGGCAGAGCAAAGTGCTGATAACGCTGAGACAGAAGTTCGATTCTTCTACAGGGTACCAATATCTCTCGCAAGTGTTCCGGTAGCACAAGGTTCTCCAAAAGCCTTGGACGGGGTTCGATTCCCTGGCGAGAGGCCAATTATCTTAGAAATCCTTGTATCTCGCTGATTGCATCTTGAATTGCATCGGATGAATAGAAGTAATCTAAAAGATTTTCCGACATAAGATTGAGAATTTCAATTCTTCTTTCCATGTTCTTACGAGTATTCTTCAAGTTGTCAATATGGTTCTGTGTGAACTTTTGCAACATGTTTTCTTTTTTCTTTGATTTGATTCGTACAACAATCAATTCAAATTTGTGTATTTGTTTACTTATTTCGGCAATGTTATTGTTGACGTTTTTAATACCCTCAATAATATCACCTTTCATCATCATAATTAAATCATCCGTAATAGGATCCATTTTGTTTATGAAATGGTGCAACAGATTAGCAAGTTCATTCATAACTTCGGCATTTATGTCTCTAGGTTGTTCGTAATTGCCGGTAGCATCATAATTGGCTCGTCTTTGAGGATCGCTAAGGATCTCATAAGCCATTTTAATTTTTTTAAACGTTTCTTCATCACCACCTTTGTCTGGATGATGTATTTGTGCTAAAGTTCTGTATGCATGTTTAATTTCTTCACTTGTACAGTCTGGTGATAATTCCAGTAGTTTGTATAGGTCCATGATGTTTAAATAGTAGTTGTTAGTTATTTATTGTTGTAAAAGAGAGGTGTTCTATGAGAGATTTCGATGTACAAAAAGTCAAAGATTTTATCTTGTCTCAAGGTCCAGATACTAGAGTATATCTTGGTGCCGACTCAGAACGTCTTAGAGTTAATGGTGTATGGTATGCCGACTATGCACTTGCCGTTGTTGTTCATATTGATGGTTGCCATGGTTGTAAGATTTTCGGTTTTGTAGACCGTGAATTAGATTACGACCACAAGAAAAGTAAACCAGCAATGCGTTTGATGACAGAGGTATATAAAGTATCTGAATTGTTTCAAGAAATGGCAGATGTCTTAGAAGACCGCCATGTCGAAGTACATTTAGACTTAAATAAATCTGATGAATTTGGTTCTTCTTGCGTTGTGCAACAAGCAATAGGATACATCAAAGGTACATGTGATATCACTCCTATGGTGAAACCAGATGCACCTGCCGCAAGTTTTTGCGCTGACAGATTGAAAAGAATCTTGGCAGAGCAGGAATAAATAATGGAGACTATAGTGTAACGGTTTAGCACCCGACTCTGTGAAAGTCGTAGAATGGGTTCGTCTCCCATTAGTCTCCCCAAACTTTGTTAAGGAAAATTATGAAAATAGGTGGTATCTATTATGAGATTCTTCATAAGACAAATGAAGAAATGAATGGCAATATTGGTCTTGCTGATTTCAATAGACAAGAAATTAGCATCAATACTGACCATACAATGCAAACTCAAAAAATTGCTTTAGTGCATGAGATTTTGCACATACTAGACAGCACCTATCATCTTAAATTAACCGAAGAACAAGTAATCTATACCGCACATGCGCTAATAGGTTTCATTGAAGATAACAAAGATTTTCTGACCGATTTATTATAAAGGAATATTATGTACACACCCTTGCATGACAAGATTATCGTTCAACGACTTGAAAAAGTCAATCAAACCGCTTCCGGTATTATACTCAAATCTTCACCCGAACCAGATAGAGCAAAAGTTGTTTCTATCGGTCCTGATGTTGAAGAAGTTGCTGTAGGAGAAGAAATTCTCGTAAACTGGAACGGAGCAATTAAAGTAAAAGATGACTTATATACTTTAAAAGTAGAACACGTTGTAGGTGTTTTTGAAGATAATGCCTCGGTAGTTTAATGGTAGAACGGCATCCTTACACGGTGCATACGGGAGTTCGATTCTCCAACGAGGTACCAGATGCAACTTTAGCTGATGTGGTCATAGCGGTGGTTTGAAGAGCCATTGAAACAGGTTCGATTCCTGTAGGTTGCACCAGATGCCCTGGTGGTGGAATTGGTAGACACACTGGTATTAGAAGCCAGCGCCAAAAGCATGAGAGTTCGAGTCTCTCCTAGGGCACCAGTATAAATAAAGATTTAATAATATGCTACACCATGTCACATAAAGAACAAAGAGATTTTATTACTAAACTCAAAGAAAAATTCCCAAATAATTTCAGAAACATTAAAATGCTTGAAATTGGTAGTCTAGATATAAATGGATCTATTAGAGAGTATTTTGAAAACTGCAACTATATTGGTTATGATGTAGGTGAAGGAAAACTCGTTGATGTTGTTTATGATGGGATCACATTTAGAGCAGAAGATATAGAATTTGATACTACCGGAAGTTGTAATTGTTTTGAGCATAATCCTAATTGGGTATCCAATTTTAAAGATATGCACAGAATATTAAAATCTGGTGGTTTACATTTTATATCTGTACCGACAACAGGATGCCCTGAACATGGTACTGAAAAAGAAAAATCAGATGATAGTCCTTTGACGATTGCAAAAGGTGAAGGGTGGAAAGATTATTATAAGAATCTAACCGAAGAAGACTTCAGAGAAAACTTTAATTTAGATGAAATGTTTAGTGAATATAAATTTGAAGTAAACGATGAAGCTCACGATTTATATTTTTACGGTATTAAAAAATAAGCGGGTATGGTGCTAGTGGTAACACATGACTTTGCCAAAGTTAAGTTACGAGTTCGATTCTCGTTACCCGCTCCAAAGTCATTATAAATATATTGCGGGATGGTGAAATGGTATCACAGAGGACTCATAATCCTCAGTTCCTCGTTCGAATCTTGGTCCCGCAACCAAAAACTACTTCAAATTTAATATTTGTTCAGCTTCTTGTATTCTTGTTCTGGTACTTCTGCTACCTAAGATTACAAGTATCTTATCATCCGTCAACATTACAATACACCCACCTGCGGGAAACGTCCATCCAGTCTTACTGACTTGAATATTGGTATGTTTTTCTGTAAGTGGGTTTGTGTTTGTGTAATCTACCCATTTATCATTGATTAGAATTTTAGTTCTATATTGTTTGCTTAATGATATCAAAGGATAATTTTTTGCTTCTTTGACGAGTAACATTAAGTCTTTTGCCGTACTGATATTTTCTTTATCTAATCCTGTTGGCTCAATAATTTTAGTATTCTGCATACCTATTTGAATTGCTTTATTATTAATTGCCTCAATACAAGCATTTAAACCACCGGTATAATTTTGACATAAAGTTAAAGCGGCACGATTATCTGACGATACTAATGCCATCTCTATCAAATCTTTTCTTGTAGTCTTTTGATTTTTTCTTGGTAACTTATCTCTTAGTTCTGTAGTAAGAGTTAAGACTTGTGTTAAATCTTGTTTAGCATCTATTACTACCATTGCAGTAAGTAATTTTGTGATACTAGCGATTGAACGCACTTCATCTATATTTTGAGATGCTATAATAGTGCCATTAATATCAGCCAATAGCCATGACTTTGCTGTTAATGTTTTTGCATTACAGAATAGTGAAAACGTTAATAGACAGATAAATAATAGACGAGACAAATAAAACCTCTTTTTGCATTGATGAATGAATATTTATGGACGTTCATATACACTCATTTCAACAATCAAATGCGCTTCACAACAAAACTTTTAGAACATTTAGAAACAATAGAAAATGTCGGTAAATTTTTTCTGATGTTTTTTATATTTGGTATATCAGTCACCGTTTTTGTTTTACTATTCCTCTGGTGGGCTTTCAAAAGTAGGCTTCTGTGACCTTTCAATATAGTTTAGAATTTCTCTTTTACGAAGTTCTTCATAACGATATTGATTAGTGTGGTGCATTAAATCTGGATATCTTTTTTGTGCATCATTTGCAACTACAGCAAAAATGCATCCTGCGGCAAACAAAATAATTAGAAAAAGACCACCAAAATAAGCATCAGCTTTTAGTGTTCGCATTAAGGCTTCTTTTCTTCTTAAAGCGGCCGCTTCCATTTTCATTCTCTTGGCAATAAGAACTTTTTCTTGTTTACCAAGTTCATCCATCATTTTGTTTACATCAGACCATAGAGCACCAAGTTCCGGTGGGCTTTGGTATACAACAAGCTCACGTAAATCGACACTCATTTGTTCTAATTTCTTTTTCATTAAAACTCGTTGTAATGCACGTTTACCTATACTAGCATCACCTTCATAGATATGTGTTTGACTATGCTTTTCTTCTTCCTCTAGGACAGTTTTGCATTTGTGGAAAGCATCAAAGAATTCGCCAAGTTTTTCACCGATTTCTGAATACACATCGTCAGTTTCACCGCCCTTTTTATTGAGTTCGATGATTTCATTTTTCTTTTCTTGTAATTGTTTCTTTTGCTCGTATGTAGGAGGCTTATCTTTATGATTGGCGTGGAACTGCTTATCAAGGTCGTCAAGCACTTCTTTAACATTGCCTGCCGCACCTTTGATATCTTTGTAGAGTTGACAACCTTTTTTAACCGCCGCAACAGCGGCATTCGCCATAGCGAATAGTGTAATTGGATCCATGTAGCGTTATGATTACCAGATTTAATAGTCAAAATACATGGTAAAGATAACAGGAACTGCTTGACAGTTCGGACGATTTCATATATAATAGATGAACTATCTATTTATGCGTGGTTAGTTTAATGGTAGAATTAGAGCCTTCCAAGCTCAAGACAGGGGTTCGATTCCCCTACCACGCTCCAACATTATAAGGTTATTATGATTCAAATATTGAAATTGGTTACAGGTGAAGAAGTTTTGGGTGAAATCACTAAGACCGACAAAATCCTCACAGTTAAAAATCCGGTAGGTGTCGTTGCCGTTCGTGGTAAAGATGGGCAACCGAACATCGGATTTTCACCATTTCCACTACATGCTGATCCAGTCAAAGATTTAACTATTGACTTTTCGGTCGATTCTGTAGTATACTCATACACACCAGCACAAGATTTTATTGATAACTACAATCAAATCTTCGGTTCAGGCATCGTACTTCCAAAACCAAAAGAAATTATCCTAGGATGAACTTTTACACAAGCGTTCACGTTATCGGCAATAACGTAATGTTTCGAGGTATCAGAAATGGTAAAAGAGTCAGACAAAAGATTGAATACTCACCATCTCTGTATCTTGAAACAAAAAAAGATTCCAAATACAAAAGTCTGCAAGGTCTAAACTTAGAGCAAAGAAAATTTGAAACTATCCGTGATGCTAGAGACTTTCTAGACGGTTGGCGAGATGTTTCTAATGCACCTAAGATATATGGTCAGGCTCGTTTTGAATATGCTTATATCACAGACCATTACCCTGGTTTGATTGATTACGACTTTGAGCATGTAAGAGTTGCCGTAATTGATATCGAGGTCGGTTCAGAGAATGGTTTTCCTGACCCATACGAAGCGACAGAACCCATCACAGCAATTTGTATTCAATGGGTCAATGGTAAGACCTATGTTTTTGGCTGTGGCGACTATGAGACTAAAGGTGACGAAATTTATGTGAAGTGTAAAGATGAATATGACCTTTGCAAAAAATTCGTAATGCTATGGGCTGAAGATCCACCAGATATTCTATCCGGCTGGTACATGAAAGACTTTGACGTACCATATCTCGTCAATCGTTTTAGACGTATTGTAGGCGAAGATTTCGCAAAACAACTTTCACCATGGAACATAATCAAAGAACGTAAGACTATCATTAATGGTAAACAAGTTCTTTATTACGAATTACTTGGTGTCTCTTGTCTCGATTATATTGACCTATACAAATGGTATGCTCCTAACGGTAAGTCACAAGAAAACTATCGTCTAGAAACTATTGCACAAGTTGAATTGGGTGAAGGTAAGTTATCGTATGATGAATATGATAATCTACACACATTGTATAGACTCGACTATCAAAAGTTTATCGAATATAACATCAAAGACGTTGGTCTTGTAATGAGACTTGAAGAAAAGTTAAAGTTACTTGAACTTGCCATCTCTTTGACCTATGATACGAAATCAAATTACGATGATGTGTTTGCACAGACTCGTATGTGGGATGCATTGACTTATTCTTACCTAAAAGAGAAAGATATCATTGTACCGCCACGTATTGTTAAAGACAAAGATATGGCATTTGAAGGTGCGTATGTAAAAGAGCCTCAAGTAGGTTTCCATGAGTATGTTGTTTCGTTTGACTTGAATTCTCTGTATCCTCATTTAATGATGCAATACAATATCAGTCCTGAAACTCTTATTGAGCCTGAAGAATATGATGATGAAATGCGAGCCGTAATTTCACAAGGTATTAATGTTGATAAACTTTTATCAAAGAGTATTGATATGTCTTCTTTACCAAAAGATGTTGTTATAACACCGAATGGTCAGTTCTTCAGTAAAAATATTCGTGGTTTCTTACCACAGATGTTGGAAGAGATGTATGAAGATAGAAAGAAGTTTAAGAAACTATACCTACAAGCAAAACAAGAACTAGAAAACGAAAAGGATGTCTCTAAACACTATGAAATTGAAAAGAAAATTGCAAGATATAATAATCTACAACTTGCAAAAAAAGTGGGTCTCAACTCTGCCTATGGTGCTCTTGGGTCTCAGTACTTTCGCTTTTTTGACCTTCGGTTGGCTCTGGCTGTTACTACGGCTGGTCAGTTAAGTATTCGTTGGATTCAAGATAAGATTAATGATTACATGAACAAACTGTTGAAGACAGAAACTGATTATGTAATTGCATCTGATACTGATTCAATCTATTTAAGACTTGGTGACTTGGTCAAAAAAGTTTATGGTGTGGATGGTGAAGTATCTTTACCTAAAACTAAGATAATCGACTTTATGGACAAGGTTTGTAGAGACAAACTTGAGCCTTATATTGATAAGTCTTATAAAGAACTCGGTGATTATATGCAAGTGTTTGCACAAAAGATGCAAATGAAACGTGAATCACTTGCCGACAAGGGTATGTGGACTGCAAAGAAACGATATATTCTTAATGTGTATGATAATGAAGGTGTTCGATATAATGAGCCAGACCTTAAGATTATGGGTCTAGAAGTTATTAAATCATCTACACCATCCGCTATCCGTGTTAAGATGAAAGAGATGATTGCATTGATAATGAAAGGTACCGAAAAAGATATTCAGAAGTTCATCAAAGACTTCAAGAAAGAATTCAAAGCGATGCCAGCAGAAGAGATTTCCTTCCCAAGAGGTGTGAATGGTATAAAGAATTATTCTAATGCCGGTGGGCAACTCTATATAAAAGGTACACCTATTCATGTCAAAGGCGCAATTCTTTATAATCACTATCTAAAACAAATGAAACTTACCAAAAAGTATGAATTGATTAAAGAAGGTGAGAAGATTAAGTTTACCTATCTGAAAGAACCTAATCCATTCAAAGATTCGGTAATATCATTCCCAAGTCGTATTCCTGCCGAGTTTGGGCTTGACAAGTACATAGACTATGAGTTACAATTCGAAAAGACATTCTTAGGACCTATGCAGACAATTCTTGATTGCGTTGGCTGGAGGGCTGAGAAACTTAATACGCTAGAAGGATTCTTCAAATGATTTTTTTAACTTTACTTACCGCTTTATCACTTTCCGGTGTAGCGGCATACTATTCAGTAATAGGACTTACTGCAATTTTCCCTGGTTCTTATTGGCCTATTATTGTAATGGGTTCTGTCTTTGAAGTGGCAAAACTTGTCACAATATCATGGACATATAGAAATTGGGAGACTGCACCGAGAAGTCTTAAAGCACCTTTTGTCACAGCAGTTGTTATTTTGATGTTCATCACATCAATGGGTATCTTTGGGTATCTATCAAAAGCACACTTAGAACATTCAGCAGACTTAGGTCCTATTGTTGACAAAGTGGCAATCATTGATGAGAACATAAAAGTTGAAAGGGAAAACATTGAAACTGTCCGTAAAAATCTCAAACAAATGGATGATAGCGTTGAACAAATTATGGGTAGAACGGATACAGAAAAAGGTGCCGAGAAATCCAATTTTATACGCAACAGTCAGAAAGCAGAACGTAGCCGTCTACTTAACGAAATCACCGTTTCGCAACAGAAGATTGCTGTTCTCAATACTGAGAGAGCACCGATTGCGAACGAGCTTAGAAAGGCAGAGTCGGATTTTGGGCCGATAAAATATATTGCAGAGTTAATCTATGGTTCTGGTGACCGAGATGTGATTGACAAAGCAGTTCGTCTAGTCATAATGTTAATTATGATTGTGTTTGACCCATTAGCAGTATTGCTTTTAATTGCCGCTAATCGTTCTATCAAAGAACAATATGATGAGATGTCAGTTAAGAAGTGGTTCAAAAAAGAAGAACCTAAAGAAGAACAGAAACCAACAACGTTTGTAAATGAAGTCACACCGAACATAACAACACCTCCGTTATGGACAACAGTTCAAGTTGATAAAGAGAATATAGCAAATATAGCATCACCTGGAGTCGCATCGACTACATATGATTATTCAGTTCCTTTTGCCTTTGAAAAGGCGAAAGATATAGCAAGTGGTAAGTTTTAATAGGAGAACATTATGGGAAAAGCGTTAGAGAAAGCAACAATTAGTGAGAAGTTGGCAAAAGTAAATGATAGTTTTACTGTCAACATGTATGACAATGGTTTTATGTTTGAAATCTCTGGTCGTGATGATACAGATGATTGGAAAAGCGCAAAGATTGTTGTGAATACAATTGAAGACCTAGTAGACTTAATCAATGAGGCACAAACTCTACCAAGAGATTAATCTATGAGTATACTTGAGAAGTTAAAGAAGAACACCAGTATCAAGGAATCTGCTGTTCTTTCTAAATCTAAGTTCTTCACAGAGAAGGACATGATTCCTACTTCAATTCCTATCATCAACGTTGCACTTAGCGGTGCACTTGATGGTGGGTTAACACCTGGTCTCACAATGTGGGCCGGTCCTTCAAAGCACTTTAAAACTGCTTTTAGTCTTCTAATGGCAAAATCTTACTTAGACAAATATAAAGATGCGGCTCTCTTATTCTACGATAGCGAGTTTGGAACTCCTCAGTCTTACTTTGACTCGTTTGGTATTGACACTAATCGTGTTTTACATACACCACTTACTGACATCGAACAGTTAAAGTTTGATATTATGCAACAGTTAACTCAATTAGAACGTAAAGATAAACTGATTATCATTATTGATTCAATCGGTAATCTTGCATCTAAGAAAGAAGTTGACGATGCATTAGAAGGTAAGTCGGTTGCTGATATGTCTCGTGCGAAACAAGTCAAATCATTGTTTAGAATGGTAACACCTCATCTGACAATGAAAGATATACCGATGATTGTTGTAAATCATACTTACAAAGAAATCGGTATGTTCCCAAAAGACATTGTAGGTGGTGGTACAGGTTCTTATTACTCTGCGGATAACATCTTTATTCTCGGTAGACAACAAGAGAAAGAAGGCACAGAAGTTGTAGGTTACAATTTCATTATCAACGTAGAAAAGAGTCGTTATGTCAAAGAGAAATCTAAAATACCAGTTAATGTATCTTTTGATGGTGGTATTAGCAAGTGGTCTGGCTTACTTGATATCGCTCTCGAATCTGGTCATGTAATCAAACCTTCTAACGGATGGTATTCTAAAGTTGACCTTGATGGTGTTGTAGAAGACAAAAAGTATCGTTTGAAAGAGACTGATACAAAAGAATTCTGGACACCAATTCTTAGAAATGTAACATTTCAAGACTTTATCAAACAGAAATATCGAATAGCTACTGGTAATATTATGCGTGGTGATATTGAAGAAGCATTTGCAGTAGAAACTACTAATGGTGCTGAATGATAGACTGTATGATTCTAGGTGATAGCATTGCGGTCGGGACTGAAATGTTCCGACCTGAATGTGTTGCATACGCTAAAGGTGGTTGGAATTCTTGGCAATGGAAGAAAGATTATCTTCAAAATGATTTGACTGCTAACACAGTTATCATTAGCCTTGGTTCTAACGACCACAAAGGTGTTAAGACTAGAGAAGAACTAGAAATCATCCGTGGTAAAATTAAAGGTAGCAGAGTATTCTGGATTCTACCGGCAATCAAGCCTAATATTCAACAAATCGTAAAAGAAATTGCTGAAGAACATGGTGACACAGTTCTACCAATCACAAAATTACAACCAGACGGTATACATCCTAGTTGGGCGGGTTATAAAGAATTAGCCAGAGAAACAAAATGACAGAAGGTATTGACTATTGCTTTATCTATCCTAAAAATGATAAAACGGTAACTCACATCAAACTTTTAGATGGTGAATACAAAGATACCGTTTTTAAATATGGTAAAGTAAAAATAACGGAAGAAATAGACGGACCCCATTTACATTTTGCTTTCGATGTGTTAGAATCAACAGTCAAGAAGCCTAAAAAACTACAGAATGATGTTAATTTCAAACAGTATCTTGGTGATATGTTAGTTGAATTAATGAGTGATAATATTGACGAGGAAATAATTGATGAGACTAGAACAGACGATATTAAGGAACCTGATTTATAATGAAGAGTACATTCGCAAGGTACTCCCTTTCCTCAAAGATGAGTACTTCTCGGATTCAATTGAGAGGACAATTTTCAAAGAACTCAGCGCATTTGTTTCAAAGTACAATACTACACCAACGATTGAAGCAATTGGATTGGCCATCAAAGAGAGGAGAAATCTCTCAGATGCTGAAGTGGAGAAGTCAGAATCTTATCTACAAGAGATTGTATCGTCTAAGGGAGAAGAATCCAAGATTCAATGGCTTATTGAAAAGTCAGAAGCCTTTTGTCAAGAAAGGGCAATCTACAACGCAGTATTGGGGTCTATTTCTATATTGGACGGTAAGGACAAAACAAATGACAAAGGTGCGATACCCAAAATATTATCGGACGCTTTATCGGTAAGTTTTGACAATTCAATTGGGCATGATTACTTGGAGAACTCTGATGAACGATACGACTTCTACCACAGAAAAGAAGAACGAATTCCGTTTGACCTCGACATGTTTAATAAGATTACAAAAGGAGGTCTCCCGATTAAGACTCTTAATATTGCTCTTGCTGGCACCGGTGTTGGTAAGTCCCTTTTTATGTGTCATTGTGCCGCTGGAAATATGTCGATGGGTAGAAACGTTCTTTACATCACTATGGAAATGGCTGAAGAACGTATTGCAGAAAGAATAGATGCAAATCTATTGAATGTGACACTTGATGATTTGTTAGATTTACCTAAAGAGACTTATGATAAGAAAGTTGCGAATCTTAAGAACAAAGTAACAGGTAAATTAATCATCAAAGAGTATCCTACCGCATCTGCATCATCACTACATTTCAGAACCCTACTTAATGAACTTAATCTTAAAAAATCGTTTGTTCCAGATATCATCTATATTGATTATCTTAATATTTGTTGTTCTTCTCGAATTAAACCCGGTTCCAATATCAACTCCTACACCTACGTCAAATCCATTGCAGAAGAGTTGCGAGGTCTTGCCGTTGAATTCGGAGTACCAATTGTTTCTGCTACACAAACAACACGGTCAGGATATGGTAGTTCAGATCCAGGACTCGAAGACACGAGTGAGTCTTTTGGTTTGCCAGCTACAGCCGACATGATGTTTGCCTTGATTAGTTCTGAAGAACTTGAAGGACTCGGACAGATAATGGTCAAACAGTTGAAAAATAGATACACAGACCCATCACAATTCAAAAGATTTGTTGTAGGTATTGACAAACCTAAAATGAGACTGTATGATATTGATGATTCAGGTCAAACAGGTATCGTTGATTCAGGTATGCCATTTAAATCTGAAAGTCCTAAGAAAAAGTTTGAAGGTTTCAAGGTATAAATAAACGATGGGAGTCAATACACAAGCACTAATAGACGAGAAGGCGGCCTTTAACAAGGTCAAAAAACTTCTTGGCAATCCACAAACATTTGCAGAACCTGCAGGCTTTGATGTAGGATTCCCTGACTTTGGTTTTTCAGTATTTGTCAATAAGAAACGTGTTGACTTATTCTTTGAATATAAATCAAGTTATAAGGCTCAAATGGGTTCAATGAGAAACTGGACATTTGAGAAAGGTGTTTTTGATGCACCGGATGCGGAAACTTCACAAGAAAAACAGCAACTGCTAGAAGTTATGAACGCAACAAAAGCGGCAAAAGATAATGCTGAAAGATTGCTTGAAGACTTTCATAATTACTTTGACAATCCTAAAAAACCGATGTATAATATCACAAAGATTTCATCGGGTATGCTTTCAGTTGAAAAGAATCTTGCTATGAGAAAAGTTAGACTACAACACTTCTCAAACAATACTGAAAAGTTTTCAATTGCAAATATTGACAGCAGTAATCTTGGTGCTGAGATTCTAAATCACTATCACAAAAAGTTTATTAAGAATCTGAACAAAGAGGCAGACCATAGTATTCTTTTTATGATGCTAGATGATACAGTTTGGTTTGTTGAAGAGACCGGTAATCTAGATTTAGCAAGTAAAAAAGATGTTGCAAAGATGTTTGGTACTGAAACAATAACTCACTTAAATACTCTTAAAGCAAAGTTAGAAGTTCGTATTCAACCTAGAGGTTTAACCGGTGGTGCAAAAGCACCTTCAATTGATGTTATGGCTTCTTTTAGATTATCAGCAAAACCAGCAGGCGGAGTTAAAATATAATGGCACTAAGCGAATTCGATAAGATACTACAAGAGTATAAAGACTCTGATGATGACTTTGGCTTCTCTACAGTCAGTAAAGAAGAGTATGATGCAGTTGTAAGCAATACAAAAGCACAGACAGTTGAAGATTATCAAAAGAAACTCAAAGAACTTGAAAAGATTATTATCCCGTTTCTAAACAAACTACATAGTACAGGAGACAAAGAATATATCTTCTGGCCTAATCGTAAACCTATCATCGAAGAACAGATAAAGAGAATACTACAACTAACACGTTAATATTATGAAACCTTTGGTCACAGTCATCACGCCTACTACGGGCAATCAAGTGGTTCGACAAGCAATCGAATCAGTGAAAAATCAAACTTACGATAACATACAACATCTAGTTGTCACAGACGGCCCTCATGGTGCCGCTAAGATAATTTTAGATGATTATCCTGAGATTGACAAAATCAAACTACCTTATTCAACCGGTAAAGACCAATACAACGGTCACAGAATCTATGGTGCAATGACATATATTGCTAAAGGCGATTTTCTTTGTTTCTTAGATGAAGACAACTGGTACAAACATAATCATATTGAAGAACTTGTAAAAGTTATTGAGAAAGGTAATAAGTGGGCATACACGTTACGTAAAATTGTTGACCAAGAGGGTAAATATATATGTAATGATGACTGTGAATCTTTGGGTAAATGGACTTCTGTTATCAACGACCAGTTCATTGATGTTAACTGTTATATGATACCAAGAGTAGCCGCTTTAGGTTTTTCACCGTACTGGTATCGTAGAGCAAGACATCCACAAGAACAACCAGAGGTTGATAGAATTCTTTCACCGTTTATGATGCAGAATTTCAAAGAATTTGATTGCACATATGATTATACGGTGAATTACAGAGTTGCAAGTAGAGCAGATTCTGTACAAGCAGGTTTCTTTCAAAAAGGAAATGAAGTGATGTTAAAAAAATATAATGGGAAATTACCATGGCAACAAAAGACTTAATAATCGGTGCATTTAAAGGTTACAATTTTAAACAAGTTGAACCTTGGGTTAAATCTCTAAACGAATGTGGGTTTGAAGGCGATAAAGTAATTATCTCTATCAATTCATCTGTAGAAACAAATAAAAAACTTCAAGATGCCGGTATGACTGTGTTACCATCACAGACTCCTGGTAACATGATGTTTCACATGGAACGTTTCTTACATATCTATGACTATCTAAGAACACATGGTGAAAATTATCGCTACATACTTACTACCGATGTTCGTGATGTAATCTTTCAATCGGACCCTATGGATTATATTTCTAAGAGGATGCAAAATCCTTTGAATAAATTTATTGCCGTATCTGAATGTATTCAAATAGAAAACGAGCCTTGGAATCGAGATAATATTATTAAATGTTTTAATGAATATACATATAATAATATCAAAGGTGAAGAAGTCTTAAATGTAGGAACTCTTGCCGGCAAATCAGAATATATTAGAGACTTATGCGGGATGTTATTTCATATGTCTTCTAATCGTGCCGATTGGGTTGCAGACCAAGCCGCCTATAACGTAATGATGAATTATGAGCCATATAGAAGTCAATCTTTTGTTTCAGATTTAGATGAAGAATTTGCTTGTAACTTACATGTAACAAATAAACCGGATCAGATTGAACAATTTAGACCATTCCTAACATGTGGGGTACCAGAAATTACTGAAGATGCATTTGTTGTAACTGCAAAAACAGGAAGACCATATTCTATCGTTCATCAGTATGATAGAGTACCTGAATGGAAAAAAGCAATATTGAAGAGACTTGATATTGAAGATGCTGACGAATTTTTTACTTATAAGGTGTAAACATGGGAATGGTAAGAGAGAGTTTGATACTATATAAATTAATTGATGATAATGATTTTTTAGATTTCTCTACAAATATTAAAGTTGCGGATATTGGTGCCCAAACAATACATTTTGATGATAAACCATTCTTTGATATTATTTTAGAAAGTTTTGGCCTTGATAAATCAATATCAGAAAATTTTTATCACAACATGACAGCACGTTTCATGCATGAGTCTATGGGTTATACGTATGAAAGTTTTGATTTGGATTTGATTGATGATAAAGTTCATAAGACAGACTTAAATACCGATAAATGTAAACCAGAATTTAAAGGTTATTTTGACCTTGTTGTAAATTTTGGTACAACAGAGCATCTATGTGGGCAAACAAATGCTTTTACTTTTATGCACGACTTATGTAGACCTGGGGGAATCTTAATAAGTACACTACCTTGTAATGAGCCAAATCATGGTTTCTTTTCTTATAGTCCTGTATTTTTTGAATCTATGGCACACGATAATGGATATAATTTAATTGGTATATACTTACATGATGTTAGTGGTCTTGAAGCAGGACAATTAAAGCCATATACTGGTGCAGTTCCAAAAAAATATTGTTACATTAATGTAATAATGCAAAAAATAAATGATGCTGATTTCGTTGTACCTAAACAAGTTTTCAATAACGGTAGTTTTCCGGTAGCTTCAGCAACACATGGCGACACAATTATATTTAGGACAGATTAATATGGGTAATATATCAATAGTCACGGCGTTTTTCGATATCGGTAGAGGTGATTGGACCCCCGATAAAGGTTTACCGCACTATCTACAGAGAACAACAGATACATACATCGAAAGATTTAGTCATCTTGCAAAACTCAACAATGAATTGATTGTGTTCACTTCACAAGATTTAGTTGATAAGATTAAAGACAAATGTCCTGATAGAAGTGCAACAACACATTTTGTCATTATTGATTTTGACAATCAATTTCAAGAACAACGAGCATTTATAAGCAAGATTCAGAAAGACCCTAACTTTCAAAGAATGATTAACCCATATCAAGTTAAGAATCCTGAATACTGGTCTGCTGATTATGTTCTTGTCAATTATCTAAAGACTTTCTTTGTAGAATATGCAATTAAAGAAGGTTTTGCAACAAACGAAACAGTTTCATGGATGGACTTTGGCTATTGCAGAGAAGAATCTACATTGAATGGTAAAACAGAATGGGCTTACGACTTTGCTGAAGACAAGATACATTTCTTCGATTATAAAACATATAACGGGCAACCTATACAACAAATTATTGCCAACAATGACGTACACATACTAGGTGCTAAGATTGTAGCAAATAAAAACCTATGGCCTAAACTAAGAGAATTAATTAGCGGTGCATTTAAGAATCTCACCGATGCAAATCTAATTGATGACGACCAGACAATGATGTTATTAGCAACTTTGTATCAGCCGGATTTATTCGAACTACATAGAATAGTAGAGAGTGATCCATTTGTAATGTTTAGAGAATATTGTAATTAAGGACTAATATGACAACAAAAGATTTTTCGAAAGTGTACGTTTCAGGTGAAGGTTTACCGCAATACATTAACCAACTCGGTGAAGGTACTGTAGGACTTGAGTTAGGTGTTTGGACCGGTGAAAACTTTGCAAATATACTTCAACAATGTCCTGGCATCAAGACATTGTATGGTATGGATCCATATAAACCATATCAAGATTGGAACAGAATGATTACACAGGAAATGATTGATGATGTAAAACGTCAATCTATGGAAAATATTAAGTTATCCGGACATGAAGATAAAGTTCAATTTTACTTTAATACTGCCGCTGAAGGACTTGAATTAATACCTGATGGTTCATTAGACTTTATTTTCGTTGATGGCGACCATTCATATGAGAACGCTAAACACGATATTACAAACTATTATTCTAAAGTTCGTTCTGGTGGTTTGTATGCAGGACATGATTTTAGTCTTCCTGGTGTAACTCAAGCACTCAAAGAATTTATTAAAGAAGCAAATATTGATCCTAAGTCATTAATGTTTACCGCTAATGACGTTTGGTTGTGGTTCAAACCATGAGTTATGCCTTTGTTGTAACGTCTGCATTATGCCCCAATACGGGTGTTTTCACTAAAGAACAAAGGTACGAACAAACACTAAACACAATCAAATCAATCAGAAGTAAAGTATCAAATTCGTTTATTTTACTTTCTGATTCAGGTCCTAATGCGGTACCAGAAGAATGGGTTGAAAATCTAGCAAAATTATGTGACGATGTAATATTCGTCAAAGATTCTACGCTAGAGCAACTCAATATGTACCGTATGCAGACACCTGCTGAGATTCATAATATGAAAAATGCCTTGACCTATTTGAAACAATTAGGTCTTTATGGTGTCGACCGAGTATTCAAGATTACCGGTAGAGCAGAACTAACAGATGACTTCAACATTCTGTACTATATGACGAATACTATGCTTAAAGACAAATACGTATTTAAGAAAAGCGTTGATTCTTGGATGGGTAAAGGTCTAAAACTGTATGATACACGAATCTGGTCATTTGACTACTCTATCATAGACGAAGTTATCAAGATGCACGAGGGTGCTTTTAATACGGCTTGTAGTTCTGGTCTAGACCTAGAGCACGTATATTATCAACTTATTCCCCCAACAAAAGTGGTAGAAAAGGATGTTTTAGGTCTAAGATGTTTCGTAGCATCTGACGGTACGATACGTAACGATTAAAAAACGTATAAATACCAATACGGTAACCATAGTGTGTTACAATTCAAGGGAATTCAATGTTATCATTCAAGCAATTCATTCTATTAGAAGGTGGGAACATCAAGGCTAACGGTCATTCGGCTGAGCCTATTCAGATTCCACAAGGTCAACGCAAAGCAGTTCAAAAAGACATTCATGGGGTTGCAAAAGCGGTAGGAGATTCTTACCACAAAGCACACGGTGAGCACCTTTTTGGTAAAGACCACAAAGCATTAACAACCGGCTCTGCTTATGCAGGTTCTACACATCATACGATGGATAAGAACATTAGCGATACAGAGTTTCATCATGGTATGACAAAACCTGGTAAACCACATCCAGAATCCGGTGACGTTGACTTAAAAGTACCGCATCATACACTGGATAAGTTACATGCACACTTAGACCAACATGTTGGCAAGAAATTCGGACCGTATACGTTACTAGGCACAAAGAAAGGTGCGGGTCAGAGACATGCTATCATGCAACACAATAAGACCAAAGCAAAACATCAAATCGACTTTGAAGGTTCTGATTATGAAAAAGATGAACCGTCAAAGGGAGACCAGTTTACACATAGTTCTAACTGGCATGATAGAAAGGCTGGTATCAAAGGCGCCCATCATAAGATTCTTATAAATGCCGCTGGTAGAGACAAACACGTATTTTCACCACAATACGGTTTGGGTAATAGAGCAAACAAACTACCACCATCAAAGCAAACAGATAGAACAAAAGACCCCAAAGAAGTTTCTAAACGTCTATTTGGTGCTAAAGCAGACCACGAGAAGATTCATTCATTCCATGGTGTCACAGATTTAATTAAGAAACACGTTAAACCTGAACATCATCAAGAAATCTATAATAAATTCAAAGAGAGAACCGGTAGTTCTGATGTTAAGGATGCATTTAGCCATGAACATGCGCTGAACCATCTTAGAAAGCATCTTGACGTACATGACGAATGAAACGAACACTAAACGAATTTTTTAGAACCATATCTGAAGCCAAAAACGGTATAGTTGAGAAGTCTCACTTCAAAGCTATATTTGTTACTGGTGGACCTGGTTCTGGTAAAGATATTGTAATTAGAGAAGCGATTCCTCACGGTTCCTACACAGAGTTAAATACTGTGCAGGCATTTAACTATTTGGCTGACAAGAAACGCCTCTCAGAGAAAACTTCTGATGCACGTAGAGAAGCCATCAGAAATCGTGAAACCCTCGTTATAAACGGTCCTACTGACGATTATGAACGTATGGATTACATAAGAGAAGAACTATCTGAATTAGGATATGCAATTCTACCAATTTTTGTTCAGGTTTCAAACGAAGCAAGTAAAGAACGAAATGAAAGATTGACAAGAACAATTTCCGAGTCAATTAGACAAGAAAAGTGGCAAAAGTCAAACGAGGTGCTCGGTAAGTTCATCTACGGTGACTGGAATAATTCTTACAGTCAAACCATGATATTTGAGAATGATTCTGAACTTGATAAAATACAAGGTGAACTTAAACAACTTAGAAAAAAAATCTTCGAGTTTGTAGAAGATAGAAGTTGGTATACAAGAAATGAAGTCGCCTATAATTGGTTGGATTCTCACAATAAACTAGATATCAATGAGTCGTTTAATTACTTTGTTTCGAAGGAAGAAATAAATGAAAGCAGTAAGAAATTGGATAGTAAAAACATTCAGCTTAAAACCATCGGTAAATACAACCCAGGATTGGTCGCCGACACAAGAACCACACCCGACAATAGAGCAGGTGGTAATCGCCTCGGAAAAGGTGACGAAATCAAAGGCGGTACCTTCCCTAGAAAGAACCCTAATGGATATTCAGTTACCGGCGGCTCCGGAGCAGGTGCCTACGCCACAAGCGAAGAAACGAAGCCCACGCTCAAAATCAGCGGACCTCCCAAAGTCAAAAACTTTAACAAAGACAAAGAAATCAACAAAATCCTCAAAGGCGCCAAAGACGGAAACGCAGTAACGGGCGGTAGAAATACATTAGGTAGCGGTACAGGTCCTACCTTCAGTTCACGTTCAGGACTTCAAATGGGTCTTGGGGAAAACAGTTTTAGTGCTTTTAGAAAGCAGGCAGAATCAATAGATAGTCCAGGCGAGAACGCATGGGGTGTTTCTGGTAATGCTACAGGCGGTATGAATAAAGAACCGATGAATACATATAAGGATAGGGATCAAATTGAAAAATTAGCATCCTCTGTTAAGAATAAAAACAAAAAGAAACTAGGAGTAGCATAATGTTTGCAAAAGACAAAGTAACCAAATCAATGTTAGATGCAGTTAACTCTGTTATCGCTGAAGCAGAAACAAAAGAACCAACAAAGAAAAAACCAGGTTGGTTAATTGATGCTGAAAAAGCGGCAGAAGCAAGAGAGGGCAAACTAAAAGAAGATTCTAAACCAACAGGTAAAAAACCTGATTGGCTTCTTGCCGCTGAATTGAAAGCTGAAAAGAAAGCTGGAAAACTTAAAGAAGATTCTGAGCAACTAGATGAAATTGATGCTAATGCTATTCTAGCACTTGCAAAGAAAGTAAGCCCTACTGCAAAAATGCGTGGTTCTGTTGAAGACCAGAAAAAGGAACGTGATGCTGTAATGGCACAACGTGAAAAAGATAGACCTGCAAGAGAAGCAGAAGCGGCTGAAAGAAGAAAAAAAGATACTGAAGAATTAAAGAAACAACACAAGCCTGAAGATATTAAAAAACAAATGGATGACGTTAAGAAAAAATATGAATACAGTCATGGTTCAATTGAAAAACATGGACATCAATATGCTAATGGTTCATCTTATACACAAGGTAGAGATTTAATGGACAAATATAATCATTTAAAAGGTTTGCATAAGAGAATTACAGAAGACAAAGACGAGCCATTCATTAATGCAGTTTCAAAAGTTATTAATGGTGAAAAAAATGTCAGAGTCGAAGAAGAAACATTAAACGAAAAGAATTGGATCAAAGGTGCTATCAAGCATCCCGGTGCATTGACAGCCGCCGCTAAGAAAGCGGGCGAATCTACTTCTGAATACGAAGAGAAACACAAACACGATTCCGGTAAAGCTGGTAAACGTGCAAGACTTGCATTGACACTTAAGAAAATGCATCACGAAGAAGTTGAAGGTGTAGAAGAAGCTATGCGTCCTGGTTTTGATTATCAAGCGGCCGCAAAGGAAGCACAACAACGTAAAGCCGCAGGCTATGAGCGTTCTGGTCCTTATTCATGGAAAAAAATAAAGACAGAAAAGCCAGAAGAAAAGAAAACTCAAAAAGAAGAAGTTGAGCAGATGTATGAAGATGAACGTGATCCAACTGACGATGTTGTTAAAAAGATATTAAAAAATAGAGAAAAATATGCCAAACGAAATGTAACTGGTGAAAGTGATCCAACTGACATTGCTGTTAGCCAGATATTAAAAAATAGAGAAAAAAATGCCAAAAGTAAAAAGAAAACGCAAAAAGAAGAAGTCGAACAGATTGATGAAGCAATGACAAAGAAACATTTTCAACAAGTTGCAGACGTTATCAAAGCACATCCTGATGAAAAGAAAAGACACGAATTAGCAATTCATCATGCAGGTATTTTCAAAGCATCCAACCCACGTTTTGACCACACAAAGTTTATGAAGGCTTGTGGCGCACCTATTAAAGAAGACGTTGAACAAATGGATGAAGTAGAAAACGCATTTACTGCATACAAAAACAAGAGACCTAGTGAACTCGGTAGACATCTAACAAGAACACATGATGCTAAACGTCTTTCTGATACAAGCGTAATGTACACTAAAAAACACGGTAAAGACTTAGAATCTGCTAAAGATGCCGGTGATGCACATAACGCAAGTGTATATGCTAAACAGAAAATGAAGAAAGAAGAATTTGATGAATTGGCATTAGAGGAAAGAAATTGGGAAAAACGTGATAAAGATGGTAAAGTAACATCATGGGGTCACGAAGGTGATTGGAAACCAGTTTCTAAAAACAAAGAAGGTTCCGGTAAAGCATCAAACAATGCAGGTAAAGCATTACAGAAAACAAAAGAGTTGGCAAAAGAAGATACCAAAGAATATGGGTTTGATGATGAACAGCCTAAAAAAATGACAACAGACACTTTAGCTGGTCGTGTAAAAGTTTCAAAGAAATTTGATAATCAACACACAAGTAGAAAAGTAGAATTAAAAGCAGAAGAAGCACATCCTGATGCCGCTGAAGATAAAAAACTTATTTCTAAAATGATTAAAAAAGATGATGAGAAAGAAGAAAGAAAAGACAAAGAAAAAGATGTCAAACTAATCAAAGGTCTTATCAAAAAAGATGATGCGAGAATGAAGAAAGAAGAAACTGAATTTGAACATATTCACGGTGAACATCTAAAAGTACATTCTGGACCACATAAAGGTAAAGAAGGAACTTTACATGATATTCATGGTCATATTTTTGAAATAAAACCACATAACGCAAAATCTGAAAAAGAACATATTTACGTTCCTCAGAATCATACAACAATTATACATCAGCATGATGAAGAATATATTCCTGAAGCATTTCACGGACCTGAAGCGGGTTCTGGTACAGGAGATTCCCCAATGGCAACTAATGATTCTAAGCCAGTAAAATTGGCAAAATATCTTGCAGTTAAGACTGCCGATAAAATGAAGAATGAAATGCTAGGAAAAATGACTAACTAAGGTTAAGCATGTCAGATAATTTCAAAAAAGTAAAAGCAATATTGCAAAGACCGGCTCCTCCAAAGAAATTTGGTACAGACCCAATGGAGCCTTGGTCTGCGCCTAATCAAGTTGCAGAAGACTCTATTAAGGGGCAACGTGCAGGTACGCTTGCACGTTATCTGAAGTCTAGAGGTATCAACCCAACATTTGTTTCTAAGAATCAAAGAATTGCTCATACAAAATCAGATTCTTATAGAAAATGGATGAGGGATCATATGTTTGAAGAGATTACAGAACCTAAGAATCCATCAGATGAAGAAATGTCAGTCACAAACAAAGCAAAACGTCAGTCTTCAACAGTCATTAAAAATCCGCCTGGAACAATGGTACGAAAGAATGTGGAATCTGTTGAACTGGATGAGGTTTTAACTAAATCGACAACTGCTGGTGAAACTATTCACGACTTCGTACACTCAAAGAACAAGATGTTTGCCGGTGATTCTAAGGCTCAGAGAATTAAGAGAGCATTGGGCGCTTACTATAAAAAGCAAAATGAAGAAGTTGATGCTGATATGACTGAGATGTATGGTGCATCTGCACAAGTTTACCATAACCCTCAAGAATATCTGGATTCTATT
>Ga0208383_1000004_pt1 | contig 122736 bp, 139 predicted proteins | sample CryBogCBE10Sep07_FD_184588 | JGI IMG/M metagenome (GOLD analysis project Ga0208383, IMG submission 184588) | Freshwater microbial communities from Crystal Bog, Wisconsin, USA - CBE10Sep07 (SPAdes) | ecosystem: Environmental > Aquatic > Freshwater > Lake | place: Crystal Bog, Wisconsin, USA...
AACCATTATAATGGCGGTCCAGGCGGTGGAGCTGGTGGATTAGGTGGTGGAGGCGCTGGTGGAGGCGCTGGTGGAGGGGCTGGAGGTGGAGCTGGTGGCGGGCCAGGAGGGGGCGCAGGAGGAGGTGCTGGTGGTGGGTTCGGTGGAGGTGGAGGGTTTGGAGGTGGCGGACCAGGTGGTGTCGGTGGAGGTGGAGGGTTTGGAGGTGGCGGACCTGGAGGTGTTGGTGGAGGTGGAGGGTTTGGTGGCGGAGGACCTGGAGGTGTTGGTGGTGGTGGTGGAGTAGGAGGAACTGGTGTTGGAGTAGGTGGTGGCGGTGGTGGAACCGGAGGTGGTGGAACTGGGGTTGGTGTTGGAGTTGGTGGAGCTGGTGGTGGGGCTATTAGTGTAAAGACTGCGGTAATTGGCAAGTCAGCTGCAGGCATATTGAATGAGAATGGATTATCTGATGTTATATATGCATGGCTGGTTGAATTTTCCCAATGATCAAAGCGAGTGACACCAGCAATCGGATATGCCTGAATAGATACCGAAGCGTTTAAAGCGTATGTACCACCACCTGTTGTACCACCATAACCTGCAGGATCTACTGAAAGATTTACATTATATGTAGGCACCGGAGTAGGCGTAGGTGTAGGTGGTGGTGGTGTAGGTGTTGGTGTTGGAGGTGGTATAACTATACAAGTTACACTGTAGTTATGCGATGGCATAAAAAACGAAACATCTGTACCACCGCCAATATTATTACCATTGCTATCTTGCCAATGATCGACTGTATAACCAGCATTTAAATACGCTGAAATAAATACGTGTTGGTTGTATGTAGCTGTACCTGAGGAAGGTACTACATAACCACCAGCTGATGGGTATATAGATGCTGAATAACTATACGTAGGAATCGGTGTAGGTGTTGGTGTAGGTGTTGGTGTAGGTGTTGGTGTAGGTGGAATGTAACCACATGATGGGCTATTGTACTGTATAACCGAATCATAATACCCGCAACTACCATTAGCATATGAGCCTATCAATGTATAGCCGGAACAGTAAGTTGAAAGAAGTGTACCAGCCGAAGGACAAGGTGTTGGGGTAGGTGTTGGAGTAACTGTAGGTGTAACTGTAGGTGTAACTGTAGGTGTTGGAGTAACGGTAGGTGTTACTGTGGGGGTAGGGGTTACAGTAGGTGTAACTGTAGGGGTCGGAGTTAAAGTAGGTGTTCTTGTTGGAGTAGGTGTAATTGTCGGTGTAACCGTCGGGGTAGGCGTAGGGGACGGGTTAAACATGAAAAATGGCTGTACTACGCTCATTTTTTTATTTTATCAGGTTATACCCGGTCCAGATATTACAAACAAACCAGAATTACCAACCGCTAATAAAGTACATAAGCCATAATTAGCTAATGTACGAGTACCGGTACTTGTTGTACCTGCCCATTGTAGTATAACACCAGAGCCTTGTATAATAGACATACTACTTGCGCTGTTATTGTATATAGTAATAACGTTGCCATCGTTAAAAACGCTTGATGGTACAGTAACATTACCGGAAGTAATATTAATATATTTGCCGTTATCTCCAGCCTGTAGTGTATAGCTTGTAGACTGAGAGTTAGATTTTATTGAAATGGCGCCGCTATAACCACTAATACCAGACCAACCAGATATGCCACTATAACCACTTGTACCAGACCAACCAGATATGCCAGAATAACCAGAAATACCAGACCCGCCTGAGTAGCCTGAAATACCTGACCAACCAGAAATACCACTATAACCGCTTACACCAGATGTACCGGAATAACCACTGATACCAGACCACCCACTGTAACCTGAAATACCAGACCAACCACTGTAGCCTGAAATACCTGACCAACCTGAGTAACCAGACCATCCGCTTATACCAGAATAACCCGATACACCAGAGTATCCGCTAATACCAGAGTAACCCGAAATACCTGATGTTCCACTAAAACCTGATATACCGCTATAGCCGCTTGTACCGCTATAACCAGAAGTACCGGAGTAACCGGATGTACCGGAGTAACCACTCGCACCATTACTACCTGAATAACCGCTTGTACCGGAATACCCAGATATTCCGCTAAAGCCTGATTGACCACTGTAACCACTATAGCCAGATGTACCTATGGCGCCTCTATAAATACCGGTTGAAATAAAACTATAATGATCTGTACCTAAATAGTAGAATTGTATACTAACGTTAGTACTGGTTGTGGTTGCAAATACTCTATACACTAACCTATCAGTACTGTTGATAGCAATAGGTGTAGTAATCGTATATTGAGTAGTCTGTAATAATGGGTTAGTTAAATCTGTATTAGTGAGTGGATCACCTGCAGCTGAAAATAATAACGTTTCAGTACCACCGGTTGATCTACTATATATAGAATGAATTAAATGAGTGTTATAACTATTGGTAGTACCAGATAAAGAATAAAAAGCATTAAACTGCCATGTACTTTTATTAATTACAACTTCTGTAGGGTCCCCAACTTGAGTAATGACCTGTCCAAGTGTTACAACACCCTGGGTTGCACTTAAACTATAGTTAATGTTGGTTTGTGCACCGGTTTGCGGTACCTGACTTAAATAACCGTATGTAATGCCAATATCAGAAGCTGAAGTTGTAGGGTAGTACGTGATACCTACAGCGGGTACACCAGACCACCCACTAAATCCTGAATACCCAGATGTACCAGAGTAACCTGAAGTGCCTGAGTAGCCTGATAAACCAGAATAACCCGATAAACCAGAATAACCGGAAATACCACTATAGCCAGATATACCGCTATAGCCAGACGAACCTACGAAAGCAGCTCCACTAAAACCTGAAATACCACTATAGCCAGAATAACCAGAAGCTGCTGCTTCACCAGGTAAACCGGAATAACCAGATATACCACTATAACCGCTTGTTCCAGAATAACCTGAAACACCTGAACCACTAAAGCCTGATACACCACTAAAACCAGAATACCCTGATATACCACTATAACCTGAGGTACTGTTACCTGAATAACCGCTTATACCAGAATAACCAGATACACCTGAATAACCTGAAATACCTAATGCGCCACTATAACCAGATGTACCAGAATAACCTGAAATACCAGAATAGCCGCTATAACCAGATATACCACTATAACCACTTATACCACTATAACCACTTATACCACTAAAACCTGAAATACCTGAATAACCTGATGTACCGGAGTAACCAGAAAGACCAGAATAACCACTGTAACCTGAAACACCAGAGTAGCCTGAAATACCACTGTAACCACTTATACCAGAATAGCCTGACGTACCACTGAAACCGGAAATACCTAAAGTGCCGGAGTACCCCGATAAACCAGAGTAACCTGAAGCACCGCTAAAACCAGAAATACCTGAAGTACCGCTTGTTCCAGAATAACCTGAAAAACCTATACCTGATGTACCAGAGTACCCTGATATGCCAGAGTAACCAGAAATACCAGAAGTACCGCTAAAACCACTTATACCACTGAAACCGGAAAAGCTTGAGTAACCGCTTATACCACTGAAACCGGAAATACCACTGTAACCTGAAATACCAGAATAACCGCTTAACCCAATTCCACTAAAGCCGCTAATACCACTGAAGCCCGAGATACCGGTATAGCCAGAATAGCCTGACCAACCACTAATACCACTATAACCGCTTGTACCGCTATAACCGCTTGTACCGCTAAAACCAGAAATACCAGATGTACCAGAAAAACCACTTAAACCTGTTCCACTAAATCCTGAAATACCTGAATAACCAGATGTACCGCTATAGCCTGAAATACCAGACCACCCAGAATAACCACTACCTGCAGCTGCACCGTTCAACCCACTTATACCAGAATAACCAGATGTACCTTGTTGACCTGAATAACCAGACCGTCCAGAAGCACCTGATGAACCAGATATACCAGAGTAACCAGAAAGACCGTTAATACCAGAACGACCGGAATAACCAGAGTAACCAGAAGCATTACCACTATAACCAGAAATACCAGAGTACCCGCTTGTAGACGGGTCTACTATCATGTTTTGATTAACTTTAATTATAGCGGACATATTAATAACGTTTTACGATTAGTATTAAATTGTTTGGTGGGGGTGGTTCCAGGAACGTAATTGTTTGCGTTATTATACTAATAGTGTAGCTACTATCAGGTGTTTGCATAACACCATCTACCGATACCTGATAGTCGCTTGCACGGGAAGAGGTAAGATTAGATAAAGTGTACGTAGTTGTTACACCATCTGATATAAATGTCCAATATGTTGGTAGTGTAGTAGCCATTAAGAGTGCGTTTGCCTCAGCTGCAGCTGCTACAACTTGTGCTATTAGATACTCTTCTGGTAATCTATAAGAACCAGCAGAATAAAGAGCTTCAGGTGTACCAGTTGCAACTGTAGTATATGTACTTATCGATAGGGACGGGTCTATATCAAAGTAATTGTTTGTATCATATAATTCCTGTATTTCTACACTAAAATTACCGGCTATTACATTTATATAAGGTAGAGAAGTTAAAATATCCGGATTAGTAATATCAAAACTGGTTGTAATAATATTATCTGGTGCTATCTTACGTGTAAAAGCGTTTAATATATAATTGTAAAATAAACGCTCTAATGAAGCACTTGTACCAACGAGATTGTTTTTTAGTTTAGTATAAACAACATGATTACGTTTATTAGCTAAATAAACAGATATATCTTTAAGTCTACGAGCGTACCCTACTATAGCAGCTTGTAAACTAATGTCGTCGTTTATATCTACTGCATTAAAGAAAGACTCTTCATCAGGGGTACGCGCTGTAATGCCTAATGTCTTTAAGAATGTCTTATAATATTCTTTAACGTAGTTTACAGATACAGCATTAGACAGACCTTTGTTTAAGTACCAACTTGTTACATAATTGTTATACTGAGCTGAAAGATCGATTGAATTAACATTATTGTTACGCTGTTTCCAGTCTTGAAACGAGTATGGCTGCGTGGTATCTGCACCACCAGTTACGTTAATAGCACTCGCTAAAGTATTAATTGTATTAAAAACAGGCATAGTATTACTTTATTAACCCCAATCCTTTGTGTATATAATAATTATATATTGTTTCTAATATACCTTCATCCTTGACCCATTCAAGGTGAGAGGTACCTGATAATTCAGGTAGTGTAGTCATACTATCATCCCAATTCACTAAACCCTCAACTTGTTGACCATCGACAACATCGTTATAAACAAAAAATCTATAATTTTGTGCTACTGGAGTTTTTAATCCCCATCCTAAGAACGCACTTAAAGGGTAAGCAGAAAGAGGATAAGCAGAAACAGGGTACGCATTTACCGGTAGTAGAGCATTTAATCCACGAGCTGTAACACTACTATAACTTGTAATGTTAGATACTTCTATTAATTCATAATAATCAGAATTAAATAAATCATTAACTACTATTTTTTGTCCTGCTGAAACCATAGTAGTGTATATGTTGTACTCTCTAAGAGATGTATTTAAATTAACGTGACCCGCACTTAAAGCAAAGTTTCTTGCATACTGAGAACGCGCACCCCATACTACACTTTGCTGGACAGAATACAAGTCGAATATTCTACCCAGTGTAGGTGGAACATCGTAATTGTAATTATCAAGCGTTAAGCCTAATGATTCAGCAAGAGAATAAAACGCATTTACGTTGGTGCAAGATGGGTCAGCATTATTTTGTACAAAATTTGCAATCTTTTCGTACACCACCCCGCCATACGTATCGTCGTTTGTAGCACTTGTACCGGCAATTGAAGATAAATAACTATCAAAAAATACAGAATTCTGATTAATTGTAGGTTGTAAAGCATATGACTTTAACTGTGCACCGTAATCAAAACTTCCATTAAATTTACGTGTAAAATAAGTACTATTAAAATCTACTATATTAAATACTCTGCTTTGACCGGTAAACCCTTGCTTACCATAAGAATTAGTATAGCTATTATTAATATAATTAACTACTGGTGTAGGTGGTATACTAATATAATACGGGTTATACCCTGTTACAGTGTTTGGCAGTAAATCATTTACATAGGCAAAACCGCTTGCTCCGTTTGAAAGTGTACTACGAGTTACTATTGTAGCAGCTCCTGTAGTATAAGGTGTAAATGTACCTAAATAGTAACCACCTATATCTCTACCTAAACTATCATAACGTTGTAAAGTGTATTTTAATAAATTACCATGTGTGGGGGTTGTGCTAAGATTATAATCTGCGCTCATTGCATACGCAGATGTAGATTGAATGTATAACTGAAATGTATTGTTAATAGCGTCGTTAGTGTTTGATGTATTTAATGGGTAATTCAATAACGGTACATCAGAAAGGAATGTAGCAGTACTATTAGTAAGATGAGAACTGTTAACAGTAGTTACAAATCTACTTTCAACCCCTGGCCAATATACACTGTTAAACGGTACGCTACCGTTTATTGTAACACCAATATTATCTGGTTGTAAACTCTGTACATAATAATAAGAAGATAAACTAACTAACGAGTTCGAATAAGAAGGAACATTTACATAATCATACGAAGGTGTATTTGGTATATTGATAGTATCCAGTGTTACCCATATGGTAGTAGGGTGTGCAGATACTAACAAGGTGCCTGTATAATTGTGTACCACCATCGATGGAATATCATCTATATAATAGAAACTACCAGACCCCGATAGACCAACTAATGTTCCTGTTGGTGATAAATTACCATTGCTATCTATTCTAATTTCAGTGCTGCTGATTGGTTTAAAATTAGTTATTACTAATCCATCGTCTAACGGGCTTGCAGAAACTGTAGTAAAGCGCCATCTTGGACGTAGATTGGAAATCTGACTAACTGGTATTTCACTATAAGGTTGAGATAAGGAATTATCTGAGTATAGCGAAAAGTTTAAAGTACTATTATCAGTTATACTTGTTTGATAGTTAAATGTAAGCGGTACAGGGCCAGATGAAACTACCCCAGACTTACAAGATTGATAACCAAAGAAACACGCACCAGATAACGGATTACCAACCATTATATTATTCCACTGAGAATAGTCCCAAGATAAGTTATCTACAAGAAAATTACTTGCGGTTACTGTTTGTGAAAATGTTAATGGGGTTATTCCAGTATTATTATTAAAAATACCAAGTTTTACCTCATATATACCTGGCCAGGAATAAACATGTGATGGGGAATAATCTGTACTATAAGTACCATCCCCGAACCACCAAATTAAGTTGTAATTTGATGTAATAGCTGCTTGAGTTATACCAGCCTGGGTGCTTAAATTACAACTAAACGTAGTAGCAGAAGTAAAGCCGCTAAGCGGTGACGCAGTTAAACCACTTACCGTTATACCATGAAATGCACTTAGTGGTATCGATACCATATTAGTAAATTACAATTGACGCATTTTGGGAAGCTTCCTGTTGTATTACAACACGGGTTAGCAACTCATTAATGTCGTTTAAATACACTGTTTGGAATGGTTGTACGGTGAATGTTTTAGATGTGAAAGTTATATCGTTGTCGGGATACGAAGGATTGTAAACTATTAAAGATACACCATTAACTGTTTCAGTACTGTTTACTGTTGCAACAGATTGTACATCAGTTAGAGCTAATATACTACCTGTAATGTCAGGTATGTTAATTGTGCACCCTAATTTTAAGCTTGATGGATTAAAATACGATTCAAATATAGATTGAATACTGCTTAATATAACACTTGCAGGTGTCTTAGCGCCTCTATTTAATGTAATTACTAATTTAGAATTCGTTACATCAGCAAGTGTAGTAGTAGTACCTACACCTACACCGGTCGTAACTGCTAAATACACCGGATCCATAATTACTACCTCTGAGGTTAACGTTTTTTTATCGTTTACAGTAGATACAATTAATTGCTTCTGAGATGGTGTTAAGTAGTTAATGTAGTTGTTTGTTAAAAGCTTTGTTGCCTTAGGTAATACGTATACATATACGTTATTAAAATTACATGCATCAGCAAACGCCATTTGATTGTAAAGTACTCTATAATCTACACCCGGGTTAGTTAGTCCAATGTTGTATAGATACTTTAAATGCGAATTAACATACTGATTATTGTTTAGTACAGCTACATCGTTAATAATGTTAGCAAAGTTACTTGTAATATATGACTTATAGTCAGCTGTAGTTACAACTCTAAATTGAGATTTAAATGAAGCAGGCGCATTACTACGAATACTGTTTACACTTTCAATATCGGTGAATGATGTTGATATATTTGTGTTTGCAAACTGTAGACCTAAAACCTTTACGTCATCTAATAGATTTAAATCACTACTTGTAACATCTGGCTGTATTAAACCGAATTGACTTGTTGTATAAATAGCGGCTTTTTGACCGTCTATTGCGCCTACACCAATTTGACCACCAGTACCAGTAGATTGTAAATAATATATAGCTACTAAGTCGCTTGGGTTTAATTGAGCGCCGTTAATACCATCACCAAATTTAAACTCATAATTTTTATTACTATTTAAACGCAGTTCAAAGCATTTATCTGTAGCATTTTGTAAATAAAGCGACTCTGTACGTAACCATTTAGTCCATTTACTTGTATTAACATCTTTTACATAAACGTCAATATTAAAGTGATCAACAGTAACATTTGAACCTGGAACTAAATAGACTACTTCGTTAGATTCACCACGCGCGGTATAAATAGGGTATTCAATATAGTTACCTTGATATAATAGATACTGATTACTTACAGTAGTTAAATTTTCTGTACCTGTTACTGTTTTAGTAAAAGTAACATCTTCATTAAATGAATAAGCCGCATTACCCGCTCTAATAAGCGTATAACGTGGTATTGTATAAGAGCCTGGTACTAAATCTGAAGTTGCAGAAATTGAAAATGATAATGTAGATGTTTGTGCTCCAATAGGAGAGTAGTTCAGCAACTTAACAATACGATTCATGTTTTCGTAAAGCTGGGCTTCACTAAACAAAGATTCGGTTGATGTTTGATTGAGATAATAAAGTAAGGTATGAAACGAATAAGCTATGATATTGTTAATAGCTGTAATATTAGAACCTTCATAGTTTTGATCGGTTATAATACCGCTTTGATTTAAACGGTTCGATATAAAACTTCTTAATGAAAGTGCATCAAATGCTACGTATTCGTTTGAAGCTATATTAAGATCTTTATTGTCTGAAGCTGTATTCATTATGTAAGAAGTGTGTATCCGTTTTTACTTAAAACACCAGGTAATTTGATCTGCTGATTAAGAGCGGGTATCAAAATACTTAATACTATAGTAAAGGTTTGCTCGTCTTGATTAACATTAATATTAACGTTTTGTACAGAAATACGGGGTTCAAAGTTAGTCAAATTATCAATAATGTGCTTACCTATCATATATGCTGTTGTGTCAGTTGCTGGTTCAAACACGTATTTCATTAAATTTAATCCGTATTCCGGATTTAATAAGTTTTGACCAGGCATCGTGTTGAATAGATTAACTATTGAGTTTGCAACAGCCTCCCCATCATAATCTGTTACTATATCTCTTTGTATAGGATTACTGAAATCTAAGTGTACATCTACAAAGTTATACTTTTTTGAAGAAAGTACCTTTTGTAGACCGTTAAAACTGATCGATGGCATGTAATTACTTAGGAATAGAGTATAAAAACATAAGTAATAATATACATTTTATGAAGAACAGTAAGTTTATCCCTCTCTATGAAACTATCTATAATCGCTACAAACAAGGAGCTGGTTTTTTAGAGGGTGACATAGTAAAGCTTAAATCCGGCTACAAATCCTTAGATTGCTATAAAAATCTAAGCGATTCAGTAAAAGCACACTTAGAAGGTGCAGAAAAATCTGGCTACAACTTACGTGTAGGTCGTTTACACACCCCTGACAACCAATACGGTTCAATGGGTTACATTAATTTACCTGCAACTCATGCAGATCTTTATCAAGAAAAATCTCCAGGTAACTTCGGCGGTCTTGTTACAATTCCGATTGAACTAATCGAAGTACTTGATACCGGTGTCAATCTTGCGTCCGTTTCTGATAACAATAAACGTGCAAACGGCCAATATCAAAAAGCTGGTAAATGGAAATCTAACCCAGATACAGAAGAAACAAAAGAACAAAATCATTTAGGTCATGAAGAAAATTGGGTTAAAAAAGGCGATTACGATTTAGCTACAAAGAATAAAAAATCGGTAGTTGGAGCAAATTCATATAATGATGAAAAACCTTCTGAATTTAAACCATTACCTAAAAACGGTAAGAAGCCAAAGACATTAAAGGAATCGGAAGAAATTTTAAATGAGCTTTACGTACACATTTTACGTGAAGACGATAGTGAAGCAGAACGTGCAGAAGAGTCAACTGAAGAAACCACTGAAACACCAGTAGAAGAAAAAATCTGTCCAATTTGCGGTATGGATGTGTGCCAGTGCAAAAAGGAAGAAGGTGCTGGTGTAATGCACTTTAAAGATCAGCAAGCTAAAGCAGCTGGTAAAGATACTTTTGAGCTTGGCGGTAAATCATTTCCTGTTAAAGAAGAGGAAGAAGTTTACGATGAATCAGATCTTAAGCACCATGTTAAAGATGAATGCTGGAACATGGAAGATAATAGATTAGTTGATGAGTGCTGGGAAGAAGATGGTTCTGTTAAAGAAGAGTGCTGGAAAATGGCTGAAGAAGAAGCAGCAATGCCAGAAAATGATCCAGCAGCACAAGACAATAACGCTAAGGATCCAGAACAGACTTCTGCTTTATAATTGACTTAATGCGATAAGACAGCTAAAGAAATTGATTTCTTGATCCATTACTAAAGCTGATCGATATAGATATTCCGAGACTTGCAGTAATGCAAGTCTTTTTTTATCCTCTTTCATTGAGCTTTTGTATACTGAATTAAATAAGTCTTTCATTAACTTTGGATAATCATTACCAAAGGATTGTTCTGATTCTATAATAAACTTACGTATAGACATTAAGTCTTCTTTATCTTCAATTTTACCAAGGATATCTTCAGCGAATCCCTCATTATTAATAACGTCTTGTATAACGAGCTTGTTATCAATAACACTACGTTGTATATAGTTAATAATTCTACGTAGATCTGGATAATAGTAACGTATAACCTCTTTAATGCGATCTACCTGACCGGCTTCAATAGTTACCTTTTCTTGCTGTAGTATGTACTTTATTCGTTTAGCATATTCTCCAATAGGAGGAGTAAAATCAGTGAAAACTTGGCATCGAGACTGAATCGGTTGGATAATACGATGTAGATAGTTGCCAGTGAGGATAAAACGGGTATTACCAGCATACTCTTCCATAACATTACGCAAAGCTCTTTGACCCGCATCAGTAAAGTTATCAAACTCGTCCAGAAAGATAACTTTAATTTTGCCATCCAGGCTCTTAGTTTGAGCAAACGTAAGAATAGAGGTACGAACTTCATCGATGCCGTTCTTTTCGCTTGCGTTAATGTAGAAGTACTGTGCATCGAGTATTTCATTAATAATAACTTTAGCTAAGGTAGTTTTACCTGTACCTGCATTACCAACAAGTAACATATTAGGTATTTCGCCTTTACGTTTACATTCTTCTACAAATGCACGTAGAGGCTCAGATAGAACCATATCGGCCAGTTTTGATGGCCGATACTTTTCTACCCACACGTTCATTAACTGTTCGTTAATGGTCATTATTTTCTTTTAGGTTTAACTGAAAAACCACCATCTGGGTCTGCTACTATTTCAACTTCAGTAGGTTGTACACTATTTCTCTTTTTGTTGTATACATCTGATGCATCGGTTGATTTGTCAGACGAGCCAAAGCCTTTTTCACCGCGAGTTGTTTCACTTACTTGATCCGTCCATTCAATGTCAGCCTGGATAAGAGGGTAGACAATTAACTGCGCAATCTTATCACCGGCTTTAAATGTCTGGTCTTCTGTACCAAAGTTATAAAGCTTGATACCCATGTCACCTCTATAAGGGTTGTCAATAATACCAAAATGTGGGAAGATATGCTTTTTAAACCCCACACCGGAACGACCTTCAACTCGAATCCAGTAACCAGGTGTTAAATAACCTAACTTAAGACCTACAGACACTACAGCATAACCTTTAGCAGGTATAGTAATCTCTTCTACTGCAGTAAGATCTAAACCAGAGTCTCCTGTATAAGGATCTGAATGGTTAAATTTAGGTAACACAGCATCTTTGTGTGTCTTAACGAATTTAATAGTAACAGGGAACATAATTAGGTAGTATAGAGAAAATTAATATTAAATCAATGATTAAATTATTTTTTAATCAAATGTTTTAGAAACACTTTATGGTTTACTAATGATGGTAACATCCGAGATGTATTAATTTCATGTTGAAGCTTAAGACTTTCAAGCATATCTCTACGATGGCCAGTATTGTAAGCATTAAATATATTAGTAGCTTCATCTTTATTGTAAAAACCTATACCAATCCCTACTTGATCCCAACTATACAAACTAAACGCGCCGTTAAGACTTTCTTCGTATGAATAAGATTTATGCAGTGTTAGTATACTATTGTTATCGTTTATAATTTTTTGTAACCCTATAGGGGGTTTGTTCTTTTTTCGAAAATCTCTCCAAAATTCGGTGTCTGCTCTTTTTGTGTAATAATGAAAACATACAAACGTTAGCACTGAGTTGGTAATATTATTAACTGTCTTGTTAAATATCTTTCTTGCTCTTTCGTTATCATCGTCTAACCCATCTAAATGACGTAAGAAACTACAAAGAGTTAGTATAGTGGTCATTATTGATGTTGACTCTAACGGTTCAATAAAACCACTTGCAAGTCCTACTGCAATGCAATTTTTCGTCCATATGTTTTTATATGTACCAGCTTCAAAAGAAACAGTTTTACCTATTTTAATACTATCACCAAAGTATTCGTTTAGCTCAGCTTTAGCTTGATCTTCGTTTATATAACTACTATCAAACACATAACCACAACCGGATCTATGTTGTAATGGTGTTTTCCATACCCACCCGTATTTCATAGCTACTGCTTCAGTGTAAGGTGGAATAACCTCAGGCATTAAAGGCTGAGAAAAAGTTATTGCTTTATTAACAGGGAGGTGCTCTTTATAGCTTTCCCATTCACTCTTATAATGTTTACCTATAATTAGACGTTTAAAACCGGTACAATCAAATACAAAATCGCAACTTACTATAGTTTTGTCTTTAAGTTCAATTGATTTAATATATTCATTTTTATCGTTATTTATTTTACTAATTGTACCGTCTATAACCTGTATACCTCTTGTTAGCCCTATCTTTTTAAAATAACTTGAAGTTAAGACTCCATCGATATGTAATGCATGATTGCCGTGAGATTTAAAACGATTTACAGGTGAGTCTGTTTGAGGTTTAGAAATAAACTGTGAATTAGGAGAGTACCTCACTCTATTATGTTCACAGGCTTGAGATGTTAGATCTATACTATTTAATATATCTGTTTTATCGTTTTTTATTATTTCCAGTGCTCTCATTGACGGAACACAGTAATCTGGTCCCATACTGTGCCAACTTACATTAGGATCTTGACTAAACCCATGATAATAGTGTTTATTATCCCCATTCCAGTTAGTAAATTTTATAGCATTTTTAAAAGTACTTTGCGTATTTGTAATGAAATCTTCTATACTAATTCCAAGCTCATTAATCATAGAGAAAAAATGTGGCGTGGTGCTTTCTCCTACCCCTATCACGCCTATTTCTGGGTTCTCTATAACAGTAACATTGGTTTCAGGAAAATAATGTTTTACCCAAAGAGCGCAAATCCATCCAGCTGTACCGCCACCCGCTACAACGAAATTGAATTTATTATTAAGTTTAACTTTCATACAATTAATTACCATTATATGCAATAAACTTGATAACTCAACTAATATCCTAAATATTACTATTAATGAATCCTTCAATGCCAGACAGTACTCCAGCAGGTAATCAACAAATAATAGATCAAATCGATGATTTTATTGCTGGATTGAGCCCTGTTGCTAAAGAAGCAATGGATACTAAGATACCTGAAACAATTATTCCGGTTGTACCTAATACACCAGAAGAAATGCAAACGTTTGTATTGAAGCATTCAGCAGAACTGGTTGAAAATAGTGTTAAGAGTATAATGGAACTACAAAAATTAACAGTAGCTACCGGCGATCCAGAAATGATGGCCGGGTTAGCAAGTTTAATTGCCGCAAGTACGGGAGCAATTGAAACTGTTAATAAGATGAATTTACAGCATAAGAAATCAGAAGCTAATAAAGAACTTAAAAAATTAGAAATTGAAGGTAAAAAAGAAATACAACGACTTAAGAACGATGGTTATCTTAACTTACCTCAGGGTAACACTAACATATTAGTAGCTACCCGTGAAGAAATTATAGCTCAACTAACCGGTAAGGCTAAAGAAAAAGCTGTTAACGTTACGGAGTTGGAGAGTTTGCAGATGACGGCGCTTTCTGCGATGCCTTCTTCTTAGCTTTAAGTAGTTCAAATACTATAGCTAATAATATAATACCACCTAAAGAGGCACCCACTACCCACATTTCAACGGTAGCAGCTACATAGGCCAATGCTAAAGATAATATAGCTCCAATACCCATAGAAATACTCTTTAAAATTATAGCTAATATAAGGAACAGTATACCAACACCTAATAATGCTTTAAAGATTAACCCTACCATTTCTGCTTTTTGTGCAGCTTTAGCTAAAGCAAGTTGATCAGCTGCTTCTTTTCTGATCTTATCTAATTCAGCATTTCTTTCTGATTGTAGTTTGTCTAATGTTACCTTTTCAGCCTCTCTTATAGCAGCTTTTTCCTTTTCTTTTTGATCAATAACAGCTTGTGCATTATCTAAGGCTTGTTTTTGTACGATAGCTAATTCAACTGCACCGTTATACTTTGTATATAATTGATCTATAGTTAAAGCTTTTTCTTTATTAATTTCAGCTACAATAGCTGCTTTTTGCGTATCTGGAAGTTTATCTGTACGGTTCATTATTTCTTTAGCGCGTAAATGTGCAACAAGAGTATTCATATCTTGTTTCTTTTTCTCTTGTGTAACCATGTACACACCGTAGTTTAACTTACCGATTTCAGCAAAATTAGCATCGTCTTTAGCTTTTAAATCATCATAAGCTTTTTGAAGCTCGTTTCTAAATGCAGCATATTTTGCTTCCATCTCTTGGCGTGCCTGCTCGACTTTCTTATTAGCTTCTGCTACTTGATCAACTTGTTTTTGGGTGTCTTCAGCTTTAACTACTGCAACAGCTTTTTTACCTATTTCTGTAGTGGGGCTGTTGCTGAACGCATCTGGTGTTTTAATTCCAAGTGTACAGCTGGTTAAAAAAAGAAGTGATAATATTGCAAACTGTTTCATATATATATTTACATAAAAAAGGGGAGAGATTACTCTCTCCCCGCTCGTACCTTGCCAGTTATTAGCTAATATCAATAACTTTCTTGCCGTTAGTATCAGCCTTATTCTTTGGAAAGGTTAAGGTTAATACACCGTCAGTTTGCGAGGCTTTAGCCTTGTCGATATTATACGTAGCAGCTACAGTAAAGCTACGACTAAAGGTCTCTTCTTGGGTACCACCTTTGTGAATAACCTTACGAGCTCCTTCAATCGTTACCACCCTACCTTCCACTGTAACGTTTGTTTTATCTTTAGGCACACCGGGAAGATCCACCTCTACAGTGAGTTCATCCCCTTCTTTAAACCTTACAGTGTCTCCTGTACGGCTGACGTCACCCCAAAAGAAAGGGTGATCGAATGGATCCCTGTTGAATAATTGTTCAACGAGAGATGTTGGTCTATATATGCTATTATTGTAGTTAGTTAGTTTCATAGCAATAATAATTATTGCTCGTTTCTAAAAAAATCAATAATTTTTTTAATATCTAATTTACAACGATTACATCTATCTGCGCAACTACAATACTGTTGTAGATCTTTTATTGTTTTTATATCTTCGTGTTTATCAACAAGATGTATAATTTCTTTATATGAAAGTTTGTTACAAACACAGTGAGTGTTGGTTAACTTAAGTTCCATTAGGATTCACAACTTGAACAGGTTAATATAGAACGAGCAAGTTCTTGCGCGGGGTTAGCGGAACGCTGATAGTAAAGACTCTTAATGCCGTTTTCCCAAGCAAACACTATTAGCTCGTTAACGTCTTTTGGTTTAGTACTTGGTGGTATCATTAAGTTTAATGACTGACCTTGATCAATATATTTTTGACGAGCAGCAGCTTGAATTACTATTTCTTTTTGACTGATTTCACCGAAAGTTTTAAATACAGCCTTTTCTTCTGGTGTAAGGAACTCAAGATGTTGTACGGAACCGCCTTTAACTAATATTGACTTCCAAACACCTTCTGTATTCTTTTTCTTTGCTTCAAGTAAAGCTTCAAGGTAAGGGTTCTTATATGTAAACTTACCTTTAGCTAAGTCTTTCACAAAGTAATTAGAGTTTAGAGGCTCTACCGAAGGAGAAGCTTGACCGAGAATAAATGAACTGGAAGTAGTAGGCGCTACAGCAAGTGTAGTCACGTTACGGCGACCATAACCCTTAAGTAGAGGTGGTTCACCGTATTCTACAGCCATTTGAGCAGTAGCAGCATCTGCTTTCTTACGTACAAAACTCCATATTTGAGTATTGAGTAGCTTTGCTTCCATTGTCTCAAACCCGATCATTTTAGACTGAAGGTATGTGTGCCAACCGAGTGCTCCAATACCGAGTGCACGCTGATTAATAGCGAAGTTTCTTGGGTGTACCATAAACTTCATCTTTTCAGTCTTATTAATGAACTCAGTCATTACAGCATCAAGGAAGTATACAAGTGTTTCTACTGCATCAGTGTTCTTCCAGTTGTCCCATTGTTCAAAGTTAAGAGAAGATAAATCACAGACGAACGATTCTTCGTTATCGTTTGATAGCATAATTTCTGTACAGAGATTGCTTTGATTAATCTTAATGTTCTTATCTTTATATACTTGTGGTGCTTGATTGTTAGCGTTATCAGTAAAGAATATATAAGGATAACCAGATTCAAAGCGCTTCTTAATAACTAAGCCCCAGATACGACGCTTTTCTTTATCGCCTTCGATCATAGACTTTAACCATTCATCGGTTACACAAACACCAATAGAAAGGTTTTGAATATCATCGCCTTCACTTCTAATCTTTAAAAACTCTTCTACGTCTTTATGATCAATAGGTAGGTACGCAGCAAATGAACCTCTACGTACATTACCTTGTGAAATATAATCTGTTAGTGTTTCAAATACAGTTAACTGGTGATGTACCCCGGTAGATTCCCCGCCAGACGAAATAGATGCACCACGAGGACGTATTTTACCGAAATAAGCAGACGTTCCACCACCTGCTTTTGACATAGTGCCTATTTCTGATATCTTATACAGAATAGCGTCCATGTCATCGTCAATGTACGAACCAAAGCAAGATATAGGTAAGCCGCGATTACGACCGAAGTTTGACCAGATAGGAGAAGCTAAGGAATAAAAACCTTGGTGCATATAGCTTTCAAACTTATCTGCAAAACCTTTCAACTTGAGATACTCTTCAGCTTTTTCAGCTATATCCCTGATACGTTGTTCAGCAGTTTCTCCGTCTAAGAGATAACCGCGTTCGAGGAATTTGCGAGAGTCGCTATTCAGCCAGTAAATGTTCTTGTTACTCATTTTTATATATTATACTATACTTTTTATTAAAATAAATCGTCTTCTGAAAAGCTTTGTGATTTTTTAGAGTACTCTACAGGACGAGAATGGAAGAAGTCGGTCATATTATTACCGAGTAATTCTTCGTTAAACCAGGAAGTATCTTTGAGAAGCTTAGAATCCGTTTCATATACCTCTGGAAAACCAATACCCTTGAGAGATTCATTGATACGGTCTTTTACAAACTCTTTAAGATGAGCTGCAGTTAATCCGTCTTCACTGATACCATTAACCATCCAATCAATAATCTTTGCTTCACTTTCATATGCTTCTTTAGCTTCAGCAAGGATTCTTTCTGTGAGCTCTTCATCAAAAAGCTCTGGGTGCTCTTCTCTAATAGTGTTAATAATTTTCATACCGACAAGAGCATGAATATGTTCTTCGTTACGAGTATACTTTACTTGTTGATCGGTATCTTTGAGTAGGTTTTTATTACGTGCAAACCAGTTAATGATGTAGAACTGACTCATTAACGAGACGTTTTCAACAAATAAGGTAAAAAGTATAAGAGCGTAGAGATACTGTTTCTTTTTATCTTTATAATAACGATGCGTGTATTTCTTGAGATATTTTACACGTCCCTGTATCCATTCTAACTTAAGGTTTTCTTCAAACACATCTTCAAGACCGAGTACTGTGAGCAGTCTTTCATAAGCATTGTTATGAATAACTTCTGTATTAGCCATTACATACCCTAAGTCTTGTAATGAAGGGTGTGGTAAGTTTTCACCAAGCTTAGCCCAAAATGTTTTTACTGCTACCTCAATTTGACCAATAGCAGATAAAGTACGAATAATAATCTCTCTTTCTTGATCATTTAACTTAACTTTAAATTGCTGTACATCTGACTTAAAACTAAATTCTTTATGAGTCCAAAAGCCATTATGCATGGATTCGATAAATTCCTCTGTCCAAGGATAATGATTAGGTTTGCGAGAGATCTGTTCGTCGAATATCATAGTTTTAGTACAGGGAATATTATTTACGTATTGTACGTGCTTTTATATTTTTATCTCTAAGAAAAAAATATTTTTTATTCGCCCGTGGGTTGGACGTGGTTAGAAAAGTTAGTTCTTCTTATTGTATAATTCTAATTTTTTTACAATATACCGCACAATTTCACTACGTACAATATCTGCTTCTGTTAAGGTGAAAACATGAATGCCCATATCTCGGCTTTCTGCGTCATTAAACACGTTACACATCTTTTCAAATCCTGATTTACCATTAATATCGGATTGCATCGGATCACCGCAAATGAATAGTTTACTGAACTGTCCAACACGTGTTAGTAGTGTAGTTAGCTCTCTAAACGTACTATTTTGTGCTTCGTCCATAATAATGGCTTTAGCATTCCAGGAAAGCCCACGAAGATATCCTGTTGGTTTACCTTCGATACGGTTTTCTTTCATAAGCATATTAATATCGGCTTTCATTAACAACTCGTCAAGCTTTTCCATTAGTGGTTCAAGATAAGGAGTTAGCTTCTCATTAGCATCACCCGGGAGATATCCCATTTTATTATCTGAACTCTCAACTATACTACGAATATAGATTAAGTCAGAAACCTTTTTTAGGTTCAATAATTCCAAAGCAACTAATGTTGCTAAAAAGCTCTTACTACTACCAGAGGGGCCAGTAATAAAGACAATTTTAGTGTTATTGTCTAAAGCTAATTTAAGAAATTCTTTCTGTCTGTTAGTTAGGTCCGGTCTTTGTCGAATCTGTACCGGCCTTTCTAACTTATCGGCCTGATGTACTAAAAGACTCTTGTCCTTAGTAGCAGGTGTATTATTTGAACTGTTTTGAGCTAACTTCTGTTTTAACAGGCGTTTTTTCTTACTCATCTATTATTATTTACTTATAAACATAAATATATATATGTTATTTAAGAACTTTGATGCAAGGTATGAAAGTCTATTAAAAGAATTTACAGAAACTTTTCCTGTAGAAGGACATGCACCTACATGGCAGAAAAAAGCTGGGAAATCCCCTTCTGGTGGTCTTAACCGTAAAGGTATTATGAGCTACCGTCGTTCTCATCCTGGTAGTCATCTATCTATGGCAGTTACTACTAAACCAAGTAAACTTAAACCTGGTAGTAAAGCAGCTAAAAGACGTAAAAGTTTTTGTGCTCGTATGAAGGGGGTCAAAGGTCCAATGAAAAAACCTAACGGTAAGCCTACACGTAAAGCATTGGCTTTACGTAAGTGGAATTGTCACGAATAACGACTGTATATAATTTGATGACCTCTATCGGCTAATCTTAGCCCCTCTTCTCCGAAAGAACCCTGCCCTTTATGATATGCTGGAAAACTGGTTATGTATCGACGGTTTTCTTTATCATGTATTCTTTCTCCAACTAACTGTAGTTCATATCCATCTCTGACAGTTTTAAAACAAAAATCGATATCTTCTCCGTAACCCGGACTAAAGACCATATCTAAATATCCGTATTTTTCTAATACACTCTTTTGTAATCCTACGCAGAAGAAAGGAAAGTACATTTTTCCCATAGCATACATATTAGCGGAGCATGTAACCGATATGTTAGGGTTTTGTTTAATAGGATCTATTAGCATATTAATCCATGTGTGCGGAGCCATATAGTCTAATATAACTACATCCGTGTTTAACAAAATAATATAAGGAGTAGAAGCATGCTTTAAGCCTATATTAGCTGCAGCTGTAAACCCCAAAGCATTCGAATGCCAAATAAATTTAATAGCGCTATTGTTTAATTGTACCAAGTAGTCTGCACTCTCTTTATCACTACCATTACACACTACTAATATATCCACCCTACTTAAATCCGAGCACTTTATTATAGAATCAATACACTCTTTAAGCAGAGCTACCGGTTTATATGCTGGAATTACTATAGTGGTATCTTTCACGTAATTTAATTACATAAGCTCGGGAATAAGCAATAAGAAACCCGCTCATTACTGAGCGGGTTCTTTTTAAGACACTTTTTACTAAGTGTAAACCTCTTAGAGGAATACAGCTTGTGTACCAGGTGTAAAGGATTGATGTAATCCTGTTACAATGATTAAGTGGTAGTATAATGCTGCACCGAAGATGTGGTCAATAACGCCATAACGGGTCATTAAACCAACACGTGGGCTGAAGTCATTAGGTCCGATTGTACGTTGTACCAATACTGGGATGTATGGGCAGTATACAATACCTGTATCATAGTATTCAGCACCCTTGTAACCTAATAGAGCATACTCTAATGGGTTAGCACGTGTACCTACTTGATACTGAGCTTCTGTACGTGTATCACGGTAAACATTGAAACGTCCACCAACTGTACCTACCTTAGCGATACCAACAGGTTGAGTGTTGACATTACCTTGAACAGGGAACCATTGGAATTCAGGAAGCATTTCTAACATTGCGCAAACACGAGGTGTAGCAACAATGAAGTTAGCTGCGCCACGACGGTTACGGATAGCAACGCGGTTAGCTTCAACGATAACACGTGCATAGAAGTCACGGTTACGTTCACCTAACCAACGGCCATCTGCTGAAACAGGTGACCATACTGAATAACCAGCACCAAAGCCTGCATTGATTGCAACTTGGCACATACGGATAATCATTTCACGGTCGATTTCAGCCTGAATTTCGTACGACATTGCGTTCGTTAATTCATTGTCAACGTCGATACCGTTCATGTTCTTGAGATCTTGCTCAAGTTCAACAGACCAACGAGCTGCTAAACGACGTGTACCAGCTTCAACTGCTGTCTTTTCGAAAGCAACAACCATCTGAGGGATGTTTGAGCTTAATTCAAAGTTTGCTAATAAGTTAGCAACGCCTTGATCAAGAGCAGGTACTGGGAAAATGTCGGAACCTGTTGGAGCTGTAGCACCACCGGATAACCAGGAAGCTGATGTACCAGTGAAAGCTGTGTTTAGATAATTCCAGCCAGCTTCTGTGCCGTCTGTATCATCTGTCCAGCCTTGGACATTGTTTGCTGTTGCACCATAACCACCATCTGGGCTTGAAGCACCGAGTGGAGTTGATTCGTATTTATAACGAAGAGCGAATGCGAGACCGACTGGACCGCTCATAGGTTGAACACCAACGATTTCGTTTGTGATCAATTCTGGGAAAGTACGACGGATCATCGGAATGAGAATCTTTGGCAGACGGGCATCACCAGTTGCATAGAAGTCACTGGAAGGTTTACCACCGAAGCCCATTGAGCCTGCTGAACCGAATACGCCACCAGCACCTGCTGTGTTAACGCCTTCGTTTAAGCACCATTGTTCTTGATTTTCAAGAAGAATAGCAGTGTTTAACTTTGTGTGATCATCTTTAATAGCTGGAGTTGCTTCATCAGCGTGCTCGAGCAATGGAGCCCACTTTTTGAGTAAGCTTGCTGCACGATCCTGATTGATATATGATTGTGAAGGTTTGATTGATTTCATAACTAATATAATTTTTTAAACTAACAATATCTCAAGTACTTAACAGTACTTCAACGTTAGATATATTTACAAAAAAAGCCCCGATTTCTCGGGGCTTTGACAAATTATTTTATCCTAAAACTTAGTAAGGTTTTTTTGTAAATTCACTTACGTAAGCTTTTGCAACATATTCTGCACCTTCAGTTGCTTCTGATTCGGCTGAAGAATAAGATCTGGATTCTTTGATCACTTCTTTTGGTTGTGATACATCAACACCTTTTGTCTTTGTTTGTGCGGATTCTTTAAGAATCTGTACTTCATCTTCTTCCTTCTTATCATACATTTCTGCAACGTAATTAAAGTTTTCTTTAATTGCTTCCATTTTCTTTTCACTGAGAACACGGAGCATATAGTCTTTCTTAGCCTTTGGGAAGTTTTCGAGCTTCTTTTCTAAGAATAATTGTTTTTCAGCTTTTTCAGCTTTTTCTGTTACAAGTTGTAATTGACCTTGAAGTTTCTTGATTTGTTCATTAGCTTCATCGATCTGCTGCTTGCCATCTAATAGAGCTTCTTTAACACCTTCGTTAACGAATTCATCACTTAGACCGACTAAACGTTTTACTTCATCAACAATCTTACGAGAACGAGCATTTTGTGTTGCTTCTGCGATTTGTTGAGCAGGAATTGCTTTATCAATATAAAGATCAATATAGTTTGAAAGTTGTTCTACTAATGTTTCTTTAAATTTCTTTGCTTCACTATTTAGTGCATTTTCATAAAGCTTTACAAGCTTTACTAATTTTTCACTGTGAGCTTCATCAAGCGCGGTTAAGGCGTGTTTAAATTTAACAGCATGTGCTTCATCAATACGAGCAACAATCTTGTCAAGTTTTTCAGTATGATCAGCGTCGATAGCTTCTAATACTGCTTCAAGTTTCGAAGCATAATCTTCATCTTGTTTAACTAAAGCTGCTTCAACAGCGAGGGATACCTTTTCTTCGGCTTTCTTTTCGACAGCTTCAGATACAGCTTTCAAGGTTTCATCAGAAAGTAAATCCTTGGTAGCTTCTTTTAAAAGAGAATTAATGTCTTGGCTCATATATGATTATTATTACTTATATAAATTGATGGTAAAAAACAAGATTTTACTTATCCTGTGTTGAAAGTTTCTTGTCTGCAGCTACAATACGTTGTTTGATTTTTTCATTAACGATGGCTGCAAGCTGTGTATCGGCTTTCTTAAAGTCGTTACGGGCTACATGATTAATGAACTTAGAGATTGACTGCTTTGTATCCATATTATTTAATTGAGTTAATAAATTGTATAATTTGCTCTCTTAAATAGAGATCAACATCTTTTCTTGGTAATGATTTAAGTTTGCCTTCGAATGTGTCATATACTTCTTCGTAAAGGCCATTACCTTTTAAAATAAATGCTTTAGATTCTAAAATACCATCAACAAATGCACCAGGAGCGGATGGGTCAGCAACAACGTCTACAGTGATAAGTTTCATATTTTTAACATGATTGACACCACTTTTTTCTTCAAGCTCACCGAGTGCTCTGGAAGAAACACCAACTTTAACACCATCTCTAATTAAGCTCTTTAATACTTCTCCTAATGGAGTACTTAGTACTTTACTTTTGCCGCGGCAAATATTACCATCCATGCGCAATTCAGTAATAAGATGGCAAGCGCGCTCACTGTTAACTGTAGCGCTTTGTGGGTGCTCGAGCTCTCCTAATGCGCGGTTGTTTTTAACAAATTCATTGTTATAACGCTCAACTTCTTTTGCCATTTCATCGATGTTATAGATACGATTATTACGATTCTTTTCACCAGCTACCATATAGGTACCTGCAATGTACATTGTTGAGGGTTTATCTTTGTTACCTTCTTCAATAAGATAATCAAGACCTTCCGTGATTGGATTTTGCGTTATTAACTTTAGTAACATGTTGCTTATATTATTTATGTAACTCCTTGCTTTTTCTATGGTGTATTATAATATAAAGCATGGTTAAACCCAAATATAGTGTAGTTATTCCGACTTATAACCATTTAGATGACTTCTTAAAACCGTGTTTAGAAAGTATAATTAAGTATACGGATTTAGAGAGTACTGAAGTGATAGTTGTTGCAAACGGTTGTAAAGATAATACAGCTGGTTACGTTAATAATCTAACAACTACATATCCAAACATTAAGCTTATAGAAGAAAAAGACGGGCTTGGGTATACTAAAGCTACAAATATTGGTATTAAAGCATCTCAAGGTGAATATATAGTACTATTAAATAACGACACTATACTATTAGAACAGTATAAGAATCAGTGGTTAGATATGTTAGAAGACCCGTTTAAGAATGACCCGTTAATGGGTGTGACAGGTCCTTTGTGGCAAGTTGATAAGATTACAAAATACAGATTCATTATTTTCTTTTGTGCAATGGTACCTAAAAAGTTATTCGATGAGTTGGGTATATTAGATGAAATATTCTCACCCGGTAGCGGAGAAGATATTGACTTCTGCATTAAAACTCAATTAAAAGGATACAAAGTACAAGTTGTACCTGTATATACCCAATTAGAAGCTAAAGACAGAAAGATTGTTGCTGGTAATTTTCCTATATACCATTATGCAGAAGGTACGTTTGAGCATATTGAAGATTATAGTAGTGTAACATTTAAGCGTAATAGTTTAGTTAATTTAAAAAGATATAGTACTGACATAAAGCTTCATTTAACATCTAAAAACACGGCTGGTTTGTTACCTGGGCATATTAAAGTACATCCCTCTAACCCCACATGTGATATACTATCAAATTGGAATTCATTAGACTTTAATGATAGTACTGTAGAAGAGGTAGCACTAATGGACTCTGTAGATGAAATACCAATAACATTTTTACAGGACTGTACAAAGGAATGGAACAGAGTATTAAAGCCGTCTGGTAGGTTGTTAATATTAGCGCAAAAATTAAGCACCGCAGTAATTATACAAGCTATCTTAAAGAGTAAATTTAAGGTAGAGGGTACACAAGAATATAACGACAAAATGTTTATACAAGCTTCAAAATTATGATAACAGACAAAGTTACAGCCACTGTTTCTACTAAGGGTAGATATTACAATACTTTTCCTTTAGTACTGACGTCATTAGCTAATCAAACACTTAAACCATCTCGTCTTATTATATATGATGACAACGATACGTTAGAAGATATAAGAGAAAATGAAATATATAAAAACATTTTAACCCTTTTAAACAGAGTAGGTATAAACTGGGAAGTAACAGTGGGTGCACGTAAAGGTCAAATACATAACCATCAACGTGCTTTAACCGATGTAAAATCAGAATTTATATGGCGATTGGATGATGATAATGTAATGGAAACTGACACATTAGAGAAACTATATAACCACATTACTACAGATAAAAAAATTGGAGCAGTAGGTCCGCTTATACTGGACCCCAAGAAAGAAATGTATCACAGAATGGCTTCCAATAAAATAGAAGATATATTTTTAGGTTTCAATATACAGTGGATAGACCCTAAGAAAGAATCATATATTGAAGTAGATCACTTACAGGGTAGTACATTCTTATTTCGTAAAGAAGCTGGTAAACATGGTTACGATTTAAATCTTTCACGTGTAGGGCATAGAGAAGAAACCATCTTTACATATGAAATGAGACGCGCAGGTTGGAAACTTGTAGTCTTAACAGGCGTGAAGACTTGGCATATGCGTTACGGAGCCGGTGGTATACGTAGTAGTAATCAAATTGAAATGTTTGATCATGATGAAAAAATATTCCATAGTTATCTTAAGAAGTGGAATGTGAAGGCCGCTAATGTAAAAGTAATACCTTTAGATGCAGGTATTGGAGATCATTATGCATTTAGAATTGCGCTACCTGCAATTAAAGAAAAGCACAAAGGTAGTAGAATAGTGATTGGCGCGTGTTATCCTGCTGTATTCGAAGACGAAGAAGGAGTTGAAGTGATAAGTTTAGCAGAAGCAGCTGCGTTTGTAAAAATAGAAGACCACAATATATATGGTTGGATGGATAGACATAACTGGAAAAAATCATTGTCAGAAGCATATAAAACAGCATATACAACATGAAAAAAGTATTAATAAGCCCATTTGCACAAAAATTACGTAACGGTAAAGAAAACCCTAAAAACTTTCCTTACTGGAAAGAGTTAGTAGCACTAATGAATAACGCTGATATACAAGTTATTCAAATAGGAGCAGGTAAAGATGTACCAGTGGAGGGAGTAACTGATTTTAGACAAGGTCTTAAGCTTGCAGAAATAAGAGATCTTGTAAAAGAATGTAATACTTGGATATCTGTAGATAGTTTTTTACAACATTTGTGTGCATATTATAAATTTAAACGCGGTATTGTTATATTCAGTCAATCAGACCCAAAACACTTTGGATATACCCGTAATCTTAATATGCTTAAGAGTGAAAGGTACTTAAGAGAAAAGCAATTCTGGCTATGGGAGCAATGTGATTACAAACAAGAAGCGTTTGTAACAGCTCAAGAAGTAATGGATACGTTATCAAAACTATTAAGTGGTAAGTAAGTATTAGCGTATGGCTAATCCTAACAGCACCGTAGGTCCTTCAGACTTTCTATCTACAAATTTAAATAGTAGAATTAAAAGCTATGATATGCTTGCTGAGCGTATCTTTTTTCAGCTCGGTGCACCTGTTATTAATTTAGAAATAGCTTGTAATGCTGCGTACGATGCTATTGCATATGCAATAGAAATGTATACAAAGTTTACACCTGGTACAGAAGAGTTATTAGTATTTGATAGCGCTCTATATACTGCAGGTCAGGGTATAAGAATGGACACTCTTATTAATAATACTTTAAATCCAGAAGTATCAGCATTAAGCTCTACATTTCAATCTGGTTGGGATGTAGATTTGAATGATTATAGAAAAGTAATTGACGTTACTTCATTCTCGGTTGGTACTAATAACGGTGTTAATACATTGTTTACTATTGAACAATCAATGGCACAACAAATGCACTTTGCATATAGCTTAGGTAGCAAAGCATTCGATGTTATTTCGTGGCACATTTTAAAAGATTGGTTAAAGACTCGTGAAAAGGTGTTTGCACAGCAACCTTACTTCAGATTCGACCCTCGCACTCAAGTTTTACGTATTACTCCTGATCCTGCGCAAGCTGGTAAAGATAGATACTGGGCAACTGTAAGTTGTAAGATTGAAAGACCGATAAAAGATTTAGTAAAAGAGCGCTGGGTAATGGAATACGCTAAAGCTCTTGTTAAGATTAACATAGCTAATACGCGTGGTAAATTCCAAAATACACAACTGTTTGGTAGCGGTACACTACAATATAACGAGTTAATGACACAAGGCACGACAGAAAAGAAAGATCTTGAAGATCAACTTTTAAATACGCGTCAGGAGGATCAAGAACCTCCAATGTTTTTCATGGGTTAATTATTGAGCGCCTGGAAGTGCGCTTGGTGCACCGCCTGCTGCTTCAGGACCCGCTGGAGCTGCTCCACCAGCTGGTGCTTCTCCACCTTGAGGTGGTAATGCACTACCACCGCCACCTGGCCCTGGACCAAATGCTGGAGGTGTACCACCACCCGCTGCACCCCCACCGCCACCACCACCTTGTGCACCACCACCAGTAATACCTTCACGCCAGTTAGGACCAGCATTGGTGATTTGAGCAACTTCAAATGCAAAGGCGGCATCTTTCTTCATCCATTCACGGTTAACTTTGAGTTCCTCATCAGTCCAATTCATATACTTCTTTAAGGCATATGATTTAGATACAGCTTCAGTTTGAATAGCATCGTTTAATGATTTAACCTTTAAGTCGTGTATTTGTGCTTCACGAGCTGCATGGAAATAAGTAGGTGGGTTAAATGATACATGTATTTCTTGCTCTTTTAACTTATACTGATCCCAAAGACCCTTTAACTTTAAATGCGTAATTAAAGTTTCTTTTAATGTGGAAGCAAATTGACGCTGAAAGCGAATGATAAGACGAGCAAATTTAAGCTCTTCACGTAAAATTTCAGCACCATCAGCATATTTTGCTTCTGGGTCTAAGCGGCTTGTTGGAACACGTAGCGCTTTATATAATTTCTTAACAAAGTAATTTAAGTCATCTAATTGACCTAAGTTTGCACCACCTGGTAATGAAGTAACATCTGTACCTGTACCGTCTGGACGTTTAGCAAACCAATAACTATCTAACATTGATTGCGGGTCGTAAACATTAACATTACCACCCTGAGTTGAATCATAAGTTCTACGAGACCAATATGATTGCATTAGACGCTTAATGTAAGCCTCTGCTTTAGGTGCAGGTAAATTGCCTACATCTACTTTAAATACTAAACGTTCTGGAGCTCTTACTAAGCGATAAACAATAATACTATCTTCAATTAAGCTTAACTGTTTGTATGCTCGGCGCGCCACTTCAAGATAAGGTAAACGAATTGTTTTATGTTCATTCCATGTATGAGAGTGAAAATATGTTACCTGGTGACGCTCTAAAGGAATTAGCTCTTGTTTAGCGGTATTTCTGTTTTGTGCATCTTTATCTATAACAGGCTTGCGTAATAAAAAGCCTTTGATCAGCATATTTTGAATATTGTCATAGATTGGATTAATATGCTCTGTAGGTATCTGAACAACACCTATAATACCGGCATCTTTTTTGTCCTCATGTATAACGTTCTCAAAATACAGTTCAGCATCAATTAAAATTGATCTAAAATATTCAAAACCTTTATTATCTAAATTGAATTGTTCGACTAAATTGTGAAAGTTCTTTTGAAGTTCTTTTGCAATAACAGGGTCTTTACTCTCTGCAACAGTTAAATTAACGTACTTACCTTTATCGTCTTTAACAAGCATTTCATCGCAAATTTCATCTAATGCGTGGCTAATTTCTGCATAAGAAGCCATAACACGATAATCTGCTAAACGTTTTGGTTTGTCGGTATCAATTAATGCGTATAAAAAGTCATGATATGCTTTGTTAATAACAATACCTTCAAGTGAAGGCATGCCTGGCATATCTTGTTGAGTAGAAACAGCTTGCTTATAAACACGCTCCTTAGCGGAGCTATTAATATTATAAAATGTTTCAAACTTAGGATTAAGCTCTTTAATGTTGTCGATTACTTGAGCATTACCAGTATACGGCAACCTGTTAACAATGTTGTTAAATGTGCGAGTAAAGAAATTAGGTTGTACGTTGTCAGCCATTTATATATTATTTACACTGTAAGCTATTATTATATACTGGATTTATTAAATTACAACTATTAAACTACTTGTATACCTTGAGTGTAGGGGAGCTGTACAGTAAACTCAGGATTATAAGAGCTTTCGGAAAGAAGCGTATAACCTGCATCATTAAATACAATAACATCAAAATAGCCTGTAGTAGTCGGTGCTGGGTATACTACTTGCATTTTATTATCGTTAAATTCGTAATAGCTTATTGCAGGCACTAAACCAGTTAAAGCAGGATAGTTTGCTGATAAGCTACTCGAAAAAGCATATAAATCTACAGTCTTAGTAGCGCTTGTAGGTCCAAACATGTTGTTGTTACCGCTAAGATAAACATAGTTAGTATGGCTTAAATTGCTACCGTATAGATTTAATGATCCAGAGAGACTGCTTACCGGTGTTAACCAACGGTCTGTATAAGGTATAATTGGCGCTGCTGATATTACAAAAGATTCGGTGAGGTTCGGATCAGTCAAATATTCAAGATTTTCTAATGTGGGGGTAGCTGATACTGAATAGAAATTAGTATCAATCTTAAAAATTCTACCAACAGGGTTAGTGTCTGCTTTAAATAACCAACCTTTAATAGTAAAAGACGTATCGCAAGTAACTCGGGTCGGTTGTGTGGGTTGTTGCTCTACAGGGTACCCCATTGATAATTGACCGTTCCATAAAACTTCAGAACGAATTTCTATATTAGGCATTTCCCTACGTGTCCAAGAAATAATAAAATACGGATCACTATATGGAACAAAGTTGCTTAGAATTTGATCCATATCAGTTTGAAAGCGTGTCAGTATGCTAACAGATATTTCTATATTAACCGGTACAGGTTGTAGGTTTTGATCGGCTGTTGAAGTAGTAAACCCAGCTATATTGGGGTTAACGTTAAACTGACCATAGAGCTTATTAAATACTCTGGATTGATCCCTACTGACACTATTAATAAAGAACGCGACTACTGGTAATGTAAAATTTTGAGCAGGATCGACTAAATCAAAAAGAACTCGCTGTTTAGGGGCATACACATATCTTACAGCTATATTATTACCAACGTTACCCTTATTGTCGTAACGCTTCACTATTGCTCCATCAAATGCCTGGAGGAATTGTGTTAATAAATCCTTAACTTCCCAATGATACGTGTAGTTCTGCACCTATATACTTATACAATACGGTCTAAGAAGTGTTTAGGTAAGATCTTCTTATTATCTATTATAGTTTTAGCGGATAAACCGTCTAATATATAAGTTATACTTTCATCTTCTACGCTTCTGGTACATCTACCACAGGCTTGTATTAATGCAATAAACATACGCATTTTATACCAACCTGGATCTTCTTCGAATAGCTTTTTAACACGCTTACCACCTAAAGATGGATATGGTAGTTTTATAATAATTTGCCACTTACCTAAGTCACCTTTTAGATCTAACCCCATAGTTAATGAGGGGCTTACTAAAACAGTATCATCAGGTCTCAATACGTGCTCTTTAATAATATCTTCATTAGTTGAACCTTCTTCTCTACATAAAAAACGCTTACCCTTAAGTTTCTTTTGTACAGCCTGTGTAATAGCAAAAGAATGAGTGTGTATTATACCCTTTTCCCCCTTATGGTTATCTGCCAATGTATTAGTGAGCTCTACAACCGGTGGTAGGTTCTTTTCCATTAACTTATGATTTAATGGGTATTTGGTATGACAGTAAATAGGACTCTTTTTAGGGTCAAACGTAGATTCAATCTCTACATATTCAAAATCAGTAATACCTAACGTCTTTGCAAATATGTTTTTATCTACAATAGTTGCACTCATTAAAATTACCGTGTCAGCATAATCAAATAGACAGCCGCTAAGCTTGTCAATCTTTAACGGTGTAAAGATTGCTTTTTCGCCATCTTTTTCAATAATATATTGAGTGTCATCCCAATGGTCTATAGTATTAACAATAGACTCATAAAGGTCTTTTCTAAACTGCTGTTGTATGAGTTCTACCTTATTACTATCGTAACGAGAGCGATTAGCACGAGAATCAATTACGCCTTTGACTGATTCAGCTAAGTCTGTTAACCAACCTAATGCTTTAACAGGGTTGTCAGTTGTTAGCTTACTAAACTCTATGTCGCTTTGAGTTAGACGGCGGTAATCAATAACCGTAGAAAAGTTCTTTACAATTTCATCTTCTAACTCAGAACACTCATCAGCAACGATAATTTGTCTGTGTTTTAAATGATCCGGTAGATTAAAGAACGAAGCATAGTTTAATACAGTGAACCGTTCTATTAACGCACTATTACGGGCTTCGTAATATGGACAACGATGCTCTTCCCAGCATTCTTTTCTCATCTTTTGTGTAATAACACAAGGAGCATAGTCTACAGTAAAGCTTTCATCTACATCACATTGGTAATTAGATTTACCTTTAAATATTGACGATTCATTAAATAATTGCTTATACTGGTTTTGTAATGCTTTGGTTGTAGTGAGAGCAAATAAACCATGTAAAGGAAACCTGGCCATTACATCAATATAGTCTTCGTCATAAGCGTGGTAGTTAAAAACTAAGTTTTTAAACTCTGGATCACACTCATCCGTAGCGTTAGAAAGAGTCTTACTAATAAATGATTTACCTGACCCTGTAGGTGCTTGTACTATAATAAACTTTTTTTCTTTTTTTATAGCTGCTTCTATATCCTGAAGACCTTTTATTTGATGTGGTCGAGGTGTATAACCAGCAGGAAAGTATTCGAGTAACGGTTTATTGAGCAACATTAACTAATGATACACTACTATCTAATTAGTTCAATGACGAAATTGTAAGAACAGCATTATAAAATTTGCATTTTTTAACCTGATTTGTTGCCTTTAAATTGACTAACAAATCATAATCCTGTTCTGCTAAAGCTTCTAAAGTATAATCAAACACAAGCTTATTATTTTCTGTTTTCATAGAAAAAGGAAACGGTATTTCAAATGTTTCTTTTTTCTTTTCTGTAAGCATTACTATTGAAATATAACAACCGGAAAGCTTAAAATTAATAAGTTTACCTTTTTTGTATTGCTTATTTTTAAGAGTCAATACAACGCTTTTTTGAAAGTATTCTTTGAGGCTGTTATCAATAATATTAAGCATTTTATTTGTCCATAAACCGTTCTTTTTCGGCTGTAGACATTCTACTTAATACCTCACTGAAATATTTCCAGAACTGTTCTGGTGGTGTAGATGGTATAACACTAACAACATCAGCAGATTCTGCAGGAATTAACCTATAGTCTTGCATGAATATATCCCAAGTTAATATCAATCCTTTTTGCTGAGGATTAAATTTTAAGTGGCCAGTAGCCGGTCTGAAGTTAAGCGCAGTCCTTCCAGCTGAACTATTTAGCAAAATAGTGTCATTAGTTGCAAGCATTCTCCTGGTGGCGGGTTCTCCAGGAGAAGGTCGCCTTCTTACAAACTTAATCTCTAAAACATTTTTAGTTAGTAGAGTAGCTAATGCTCCTTGGGAAAGTCTCATTTAACATACTTATCATATGTTTCTTCTGGTTCTGCTACACCGAAAATACGATCTTCATTAAGAAACACAATGTTTTTTAAATTATTAACATTACTTGCTTTCAAACCAAAGGTGCTTGGAAAAATAACATGTTGACCGGGCTTAACTTTTGCGCGAGGTCCCGATAAAATTACTTTAGCTACACGCCATGCTTGATTAACAGCATTAATAGGTATCCAGATATCACCTCTACGGATCATTGTGCCATCTTCGTTAGTGTCTGCAAACTGACAGAAAAGAATATCATCCAACACGGCTGTTAGCTTCCAGCTTTTTAAGTTTAAATCGCTATTTGCATACTCTTCAAGCCTGACCATACCTTTTGTGTTATCAGTCTCGACTTGCTCGTTTGCTTCTAAAGCCTTGTTTTGTTCAGCGTATGATAAACCGCTTTGCTTGATATCTCTCTCAATTTTATGTTGTATAGTTTTCTTCATTTAAATTGTAAAGTCAAAATTAATAATACATCTTACGTTTTTAGTGGGCCCAGAGCTTGAATGGTAACGTTCACCGTTAAATATCACCACTCTACCTTTTTTGGGTGCAACCTTTTTAATAATATTAAAATTAGTCTCCTTGTACTCATTACCGTTATCTTGATTTACTTCTCCTAAAGTTTTATCAAAAAAATGAGTATCACCATCAGTGTCGTTTACGTAGTAAAGACAAACCATGTGGGGAATAGTCAAATCAATATGGGGGTTATTGTGGTTCTTGTTTAAAGAAGCATTTAAAGGAAAGCTTATAAAGCTTCTGGCCATTAGTATTTTTTGAGGTGTTAAATTAGCTTTTGCACACGCAGAAAACAGCACTGGTTGTACTGTTTTTAGTATGTCAGGGTTAACAACAACAACTTTCGTTGCATCATCATCAAGATACACAAAGGTGTTATTTATTGCTGGTGTTAGTTTGGTAATTTTCTTTTCTTTAATTCTTTTTCTATTAAAAGTAATATCGTTAACAAATATCCATTTTAATTTTGACCCTAACATATAATCTTCAAGAAAATCTTGTTGTTCTTTAGGAACAACATCATCAAAAATATATAAATCTTTAATGTTATTATTTTCTATTTTCATTTGGAATTTTTAATTGAAAGAGTTCTATATACTGATTTACTTCTCTTACGGAAATTTCAAGATGGTTGGCAACTGTCTTTACGTTTGATTTATTATTGTTTTTATCGGTATCTTTCTTTTTCTTTATATATTCCAATCGTTTAAACTTAGAATTAGGTATAATACTATGTAGGTAACTAAACCACATAGTATTATTTTCTAATATTGGCCAAACACGATTACTTGTTTGATTTACAAGATTAGATACTTCAGGTGAATACATAGAACACCATCTCTGTATTAAAAAAGGCTGAAACTCCTTAACCTCATTTATAGTAGAGGTGTCAGGAGTCTTAGTCTTAAAAAGTATCTTGTTAAGATATTCGAACATTAAACTGTAATTTTAGTGGTAGCAATAAAAATATTATCTACCATACTGTAGAACTGATCAATAACAGCTTTTTGAAATTGCTGTGTTTGTTCCGGTGTTAAGTTAGTACTATACGCAAAAGCAGGAGCCTTTTTACCGGCTGTTACATTGACACCGGTATGACCGATAGCAATACCGTCTTTAGAGTAGGTAATACTAACAGAAGCTTTACCTTTTTGTTGTACAATGCCACCTTGGGTAAATTCAGCATGTACCATAATATCGTCACCCTTCATTTCAATAGGCTTATTAATAATTTTATAAAGAATATTAGCTATTGATGTATTGAATAAACGTTGAAAACATACAGCACCCATTGGATCCAAGTTAGGTATTTCCCAACAGAAATTAACCATTGAATCACTATAAATGTAGTCGTTTTCAAGAGAATCTTCGAGGTCGATAAGGTTAATAGTAACTTCAACCGGTGCAACAAAGCTAACAATATTACCGATCGGTAATGTGCGATCTCTAAAATATTTATAAGCAAAACGCTTGTGAATAAAATCGCCGTTATATATTTTTTGGTCTGTTATAATCATAATTGTATGTTAATATAAATTTTAATATTCTCCACGATTAAATTTATTTAAAAACCAGTCTTGACCTTCAAGCCATTCTTTAGTAAACGATTTGAGCCCTGGAGATGCATGAGTCACATTAATATTGATAGTGCCTAACTTTAATTTGGCTTTATTACATGCCAAACTAAAATCGATATCATAAAAATGAAAACCAGCTGGACATGATTCATCAAATTTAACACCTGTATTGAATAGTTTCTTAGGGTTAAAAGCTAAGAACAAACCATCAAGTATTAATACTCTACCGGTTTTACCGAAGTGTGTTTTAAATGTTTTATTATCTACGTGGTGACCGACTGTACCGCTATGGGTTTCTCTCGGACACATGATATGCCATAAACAAGGCTGTCTAATGGATGGGTTACTACCACCCGCAAGCCCTACAACATCATATTTTTCAAGCGCTTGATGTAATTTAACTATCCAGTTCTTATCTGTAATAAGAATATCATCATGAGCTAAAACTAAAATACAATCTTCATCTTTATAGGTATTAATATATGAGTTATAAACTTTAGCTATAGCGGTTTTATTGTTAAAAGCACCGCTTGTGAGTGCTACACCGTCTAAGCCTTCACTATTAACAATAGTGAACTTACTTCTTTCTTTGAGATTTGAATAAGAAGTAGCTGTAGAACAATAACTAAGATATACATTCATTAGTCAGTGATAACACTACTGCACGGCAAATTCGAAAATGTTTGTTTAGTTTTTTCTGCTAAAACTGGGTTGTCAAAAGGGCCGCCCTCGAAGAGGTAAATGTTGCTGAGCTTAATATCAGGGTTATTAAGTTTTTGAGCAAGTTCAACCATGAGCTGATTTTGCTTCGGTGTCCATTCAGCACATATATCAGTAATGCTTGAAAATAATAAAGCTTCTACCAGTAATTGTTTTTCTTCTAAAGTTAATTGTATACCCTTCATATTAAGAAGAGTATAGCTACTTTTCTTAACAAATCTACATTTTATTTACCAAAAAAATGTATTAATAGATCTGTCATACTACCTATTAAAGCTACCCAAATTGCTGTTTGTATATGCCAGTGTAATTTTTGTCTCTCACTGTGCTTTGTTGCACATTTATTGAGTGTATCATGAAGTTCTTCGTAATGAGATGTCATGAAATCACGTTGCTCTTCAAGTCTAATATCTAATTCTGTCTTAAGATGTTCTATTTCAGTTTGTATAGTGGCAATCTGTTGCATTAAGCTTGGATGTCCATTACCATCTCGTACAATCTTACTAAGGACTTGTAAATCTTCTTTTACATTAACTATATCTCTGTTAATGTAATCAATGGCGGTGTTTCTTTCGGATGGCGTTTTCTTAGAGGGCATCCAATATTTATTGAATTTTATATAAAAAAGTAGGGGGATTTGTGTTTAAACCTACCTGCAGGTACTATACAGTTGTAGTCCTGTACATCATAAACAATTCCCTCCTTCAAGGATTCACTACCTTCAAATTCTGTAGATGAAAAACAGCCTGTAACCGAATTTGCAAATAATGTGCTCGCACTTCTGGCTAAATATGTTTTTTTATGTTTAGAGTTAAAAGCCCATATAGCAAACGTACCTTTAAGTAATTCCATAGCTTCTGACACTTGCGGTTTAATCTCTAACATACGAGGTATAATGCAGCTGTCGGTTCTACCGAAAAAATCTTCATCAGGAAAATACTCTTTACATAAACTCTCAAAGTTACTAATAATACCGTTATGAGATACTATCCAGTCACCATAAGTGAATGGGTGATTGTCGCCTGGTTCGAACGATTTCGTTTCTACTGTAGGGCCACGAGAGTGATACAAAAAATAACGACTGTAGGTGTCTATACCTGGTGGGTTAAAACAGTCTATAGATTCATTAAAAACCCCTTCAGTTTTATGTATACGGTACTGATCATTAGAGTCTAATGTTAATGCACCAGAACTATAATAACCCCTTGTAAGATTATTTTTATATAAATTAAAAGCTTTGTCTTTGTATTTTGAGCCAGCTATACCGCACATATTATGTTAAATAGGTTAAAGGTTTACAGTCGTATTGTTCCCAAGGTATATTACGTGAATATTTAATAGGGTCAATAGCTTTGTTATCAATAAAACCTTTGATACGTGCAGCACACGATACACATTCACCGCAAGCAGGATCAGTACCCTCATAACAAGTATGCGTCTGTCTGAAGTCTACCTGTAAGTCAATACCAGTCTTAATTACTTCTTCTTTAGAATAACGCATAAACGGCGCATTAACTTTAATAGTATTTTTACGATTAAGACCGTAAATGTCATTAACTTTATTTAAAAACATTGAGGTACAGTCCCAATAACCGCTAAAGTCATCTGTCTCCACTGCGCCATAAAACAAGTCTTGAGCACCAATAGATTCAGCCCAACCTGCCGCGCTTGTTAAGAGTAACAAGTTTCTAAAAGGTACATAGCTTAAGGGTTGAGCGTTACCTACATCATCTTTAGCTTTAGGTATTTTAAGATCTTTATTGGTTAAAGCAGACATAGTTGATATGTCTCTAAAGAAATCCATATCAATAACTTTGTGCTCTTTAACATTGCATGCTTTAGCTTGGAATATTGCACAGTCAATTTCTCGAGCAATCCGCTGACCGTAGTTAAACGTTACAGCATATACCTCATCGTATTTAAGTGTTTTAGTTACATAATGTAGTAACACGGTACTATCCATTCCGCCTGATAATATAACTAATGCTTTATTCATGTGTGTATTTTAAGTTATAAATGAGAAAATTCAATGTGATTTGATAAATAATATGTACATATGTCTACGTTTGCAAATAAATTTTTGAAAGCTCTTAACGAGGATACAGAAGGTAATGCTTTTACTGGTGCTTTACACAATACTAAAAAAGGTGAAAAAGCTAAAGTAGACGGTAAAGAAATCACCAACACTACTGGTACAATTCCAGAAGATAAAAAGTGGATCCAGCACACACATGCTAAAAAGGGCGGTTTACATAAAGCTTTACACGTTAAACAGGGTGAAAAGATTCCAGCTGCTAAATTAGATAAAGCTTTACATAGCAAAAATGCTCACTTACGCCACATGGCTCAGTTTGCAAAGAACGTTAAAGGTCTAAAAGAAAACGTAATGGAAGCCCCAAAAGCTCAACCGGAAGCCCCTGCAGCTGATGCACCTACTCAAGATGATGACTCAGCAGCTTGGCAAAAATCATTAGATAAAGGTACTGATCCAAAAGCTTTCGACACCCCAGATAACCCTCAACACACTGTTGATACAACTGGTATTCAAGCAGCTCATGAGTGGATACAAAAGCTTGAAGAAATGGCACACTTTGTTAACGGTACAGGCCCAGAAAGCTTAAACTCACAAATCAATCAATTAGAAATTAAGAATTCAGTTCCTTTCCGTGGTATTGTTCGTCGTGAAGAAAAACGTATTACTAAGTTGGCTGAAAACTTACGCGGTTTAGCAGAAGTGTTTAAGTCAGTAGTTATTACTTCTGAAAAGAAGATTAAAGACGTTAACTCACCTCGTTAATTACATTTAACCTGAGAGTAGTACAATAGACCTTTCATACCGCAATAGGTATGTTTGTTTATAAATTCCGGGTTTATTTCATCTTTCTTAGTGTGCACACACAACTCATTTAAATCTTTAAATTTGTTAAGTTCCTTAGGCCAAATAAACACACATTGATCTGCTTCAAGTAATTCTTTAGTTATCTTGTGTGATGTCTTATCTCTCCATTGATTATCTAAAACATATACTATCTTATGAAACGGAAACTTAGTGGTTATAGTATTTAACTGCTCTTCAGTGGGATGTATACCTGCTAAAGCTACACTATTACGTAAGAACATAGCATCAATAGGTCCCTCTTGTAGATAAATGTAATCAATATCAGAAGTAACTTTATCTAAGTTAAATATTCCTTTTTCACTATTAGCTTTAGATAGATACTTTGCTCTGTCTTCATCTACCTTATATAATGCTCTGGATTGATAGTGCTCTACCTTAGCATTACTATCTGCTGAATAAAAAGGAAATATAACTCTATTTTTGTGCGTATAATCTGTTAGACTTAACCAAAGCGCTCTCGGTTTATTAATAGCGGTGTCAAGTCGTCTATTAGTTATAAACGCTAAAGCATCCTGTATTACTTGGTTTTCTTTATAAAACGATACTTGATTGGTGTCGTACAAATTAATACTATCGTCCGGTAAACTCTTGGGGTTATATTTTTTATATGTTGCTGATTTTTTAATAATATCTTCTACAGTTTCAGCATGTGTTTCAGATTCGGATAATATCTCAGTTAAAGACATACCTGTTCTGTCTTTAACAAAGTCTATGCCGCTTTTACTTTCATTACAGTTATGACAGTATAGATGATCTTCTTCTGGAATATAAAAGAATCTACGCTTTCTACCTGCACTCTTGCCTTCATGGCAGTATGGGCACTCTCCTGCATACGTACCGGTACTTTTCTTAAATACTGGTCTTTTACAGTATTGAAAGAATGTACGAATAACTAAATTTTGAGAAATTTGCACGGTAGAGTAATTATATGTTATGGGCACCGCTAAAAATAGCAAATATATTCAAGGAATTTATAACCCTATAAACAAAGAAAAGTATATAGGTAACACAAATCCTTCATATAGATCTCTACTTGAGCGGAAGTTTTTCTACTACTTTGATACTAACCCGAACGTTACCGCGTGGGCAAGTGAGTCAATTGTAGTTCCTTATTATAACGACGTTGATAAAAAAGTACACAAGTATTATGTAGATTTAGTTGCAGCTATTAAAGATGATAATGGTAATGTACAAAAGTACTTGATAGAGGTTAAACCACACACTCAAACACAACCCCCAGTACCTTCTGATAGGAAAAAATCGAGTACAGTGTTATACGAGAATTTAATGTACCATCAAAATCAGTGCAAATGGAAAGCCGCGAGTGATTACGCGGCTAAGAAAGATATGAAGTTTGTTGTACTGACCGAAAAGTTTTTAGGTAATTAATCAGATTCTACTGCATCTGTTTCATCAGCATCGTAAGGGCTCTTTTTCATTGCCTTTACATAATGTGAAACATAAGGATCAGCTTCTACTTCGTCTTCATCTTCGTCTTTATCTACTTTAGGGGCAACTTCAGCTGCTTTACGTTTTGCAGCTAAAATACGATCGCGTTCAGCTTTTGGCTTCATGAAAAACTTACGCAAACGAGCCATCTTAGCAGCTTTTTCAGCTTCAGGATCAAATTCGGGTTCAACTTCACTTGGTTCTTCACCTTTTGCTAAAGCTACCATGCCCACTACATCCTTAAGACTACCTTCAAATGGTGTTTCGCCTGGTAATGTGTTTTTGAGATGTTTATATATTTCTTCTGGAGATAGGCCTTGAGATACTAATTGATCAACAACTTCTTGTTTACGTGGATCAATCTCTGTAGGTGTATGTTGTACAACAGGTGCAGCTGCTGGTGTAGTGCCACCTCTTGTGGATTTCTTAAAGTGATAATATGCACTTGGACCTTTAGCTAATTCAGGATTAGCTGCTTTCCAATCAGCAAAAGAAGCATTAGGGTTACGACCTTCTGTTTCTTCAGAGGTAATAGATTCGTTAATTACGTTTGCAAGCTTGTTGAAATTCATACGATTAATATGATTACTTACACAAATTAAGGCAAGTTTTTATTTCATTTTTTTCATTGGCTCAATTAAGTTCTTTTCCAGTAATTCTTTTTGTAAGAAATCCGAAACAATAGACTCATTTTCACCAAACATATCACCTTTATCGTTAATATAAAGGTTTATCATTGCAATACGCTCTTGTCTACTACCAAAAATAGGGATAATAGGTGGGCAATCATCATGATTAAAGAAACGTGTTCCTGTACCTTTTTCCCACGCTTTATAAATACCTTCAAATATATGGCCTATTTCAGAACGATAAACAGGGTCAATGTCTCTGTTGGGTGCAGCGGTTAACAACACGTCGTTTTCTTTACAGAAAGGTAGATAGAATATAACTGAATATGAACTCATAGCGTTACGAACAAGAGTTACACACTTGTTAATAAACGCTTCATCGATACCACCTAAACCCTTATCAAACAGCCAAAGTGAATACACTAAATTATCTAATGGTGTACGGTCAAATACCATTTTTTTCTTACCATAGTTTTCCATTGCTTCATCAATAAGAAAATTAAGTATTGTTTCTTGAGATTCCTTTGTAGCATCCTTATTCAAAGGAAGATTCTTTTCTTTTACTAAGTCTCTATAAGTCTTGCTTGGAGACTGAAACATTGGCCATTTTTCTTTAAAATCTGCAATAAGTGTAGATTTGCCTACACATTGTGTACCGATAATGCCAACTTTTTTAAGTTTTGAGGTGCTCATTTATTAGAATTTACGCTTTTTAGTGATATTAGCAACCTCATTCATCATCTTCAGGTGGTTGACCGGTTTCAACATCTACCCAATCAAGAACGCAATTGTCAGGTGGGTTGTAACCTATAGCTTTAACAAAAGCGTTAAACTGCTCTGTTAATTCCTGTAAGTCGGCTTGACCGTCAAATATAATTTCAATTTTACGAGGCACACTGACATTAATATCGTCATTAGTATGCTCTAACGTATATGTGAATTTTACTTCTTGCTTCATACTACCTCCTCTGCAATACCGAGTAGTTCAGCAAATATTAATAAAGCACCTGCTGAAGCCATATAGCCTATAAAAAGAGCACCACCAGCAGCAATACGAAAGATGCTTTTAATTAAGCTAATATAAAAATGAGTTTTAGGGTCTGGATTGTAGCTCATAATATTATACCTTGAGTGCACGATCCCAGACCTGCAAGTGTAATCTATTAGAAAATTTAAAATTATACTTCTTGCACAGTTCAGCTACTACAGGCCCTACTTCTAATAATTCTTTACGACTACCACAGCAAGGCATAATCCAAACCTGCTCTGAACGCAAACCAATGTCTGGGTTGTTGAGATAATTTTCTAACACTTCATTTAAATCTGACTCTTGACGAGCTACAAACTTAAAGCAGGCGTCGTTTTCAACTAAGAAACGCAGTACTTCCGGTTTAAACCGCTTATCCGCCGGATCCCCGTTACTTGATAACTTAGGAGATGTAGTAAACGTTATAGTAACCCCTAATAAGAACCACTCTGGATCAGGCATTAGTGTTCCGTTAGTTTCAAAATCAATATGTAATAAAGGCTTACCGATATCTTCTTTAGTAAGAGTTCTACTGTAATTAGCAAACCCCCAACGGTCTCTAATAAACTTAACAAATTCAATTAAGTTCTTTTGCTGAATGAAAGGCTCACCACCGGTAATCTTAAGTAAAGCACCCTGTCTTAAATTTTCATCATAGCCGTTCTTTTCATAGAATTGAGCTATTTCCTCAAAAGACATTTTGTTCTTTTTAGACCAGCTCACATATGAATCACATCCGAACGGTGCATCTTCACTCTTAAAACCTATACAAGTGAGATTACACATAGACAATCTCATAAACACTGAAGGATAACCAATATAACGGCCTTCACCTTCTAATGTATAGAATACAAAGTCGTCTGATAGAAATAAAGTTTTATTAGGATCGATTGACATACGTTATTATATTATATAAGATTAGCTTTTCCACTCACCGTCATGAATAGTTTCAAATATAGCACTATTGCCTTCATGCTCCCATACTTCTACTTTAGAGCACCAACAACGACCTAAAGTTAGGTCGTCTACAAATTCATTTGCTGCTTTATGACAATATTCAGCAAACTTCTCAATACCAACACCATCTGGCATTATACGTAAATCTATAATTTCTTTCTTATTGAGTAATTGGAATGTCTGCAATTCAGGGTCTTTTTCCCACACAACAGTGGTATGATCAAACTGTTCCTCTAATGCTGTTTTTAATTGTTTGAGAGCGCCAAAATCCACTACCCAATTATTATCATCTAATTTATTACACTCAAACCAGAACTTGGCTTGTAACCTGTAACCATGAATAAAATGACAGTGACTATTTGCAAAAGGTTGACGGAATGCACACGAACCTAATGGTATAACTTTAGTAGAAGTGTATTTTGACATAACTTCATATTATAATAAAAAAACTATTAATCAAGCTTTTCTAAATGATTTTGTACCCATTTTAAAAGAATCTCTTCGCTTATATCATCAGGAGCACACATCATTGCATTATTATCTGCATCGTTAGTATCAAACAGACTTCTTTGTAATGTGCGTTTTTCTTCTTTTTCATCAATTCTAAAATAAATAAAAGCTCTTTTATCTTTAATAACAGACTTGCCCGCTAACACAAAATACATACAATTTACCTTACACCATGTACCAAGTTCGTAATATTGCAATAAGTTTATGAAATCATTACGGTTTTTATCTGTTTTAAAATAGATAAAAATTGGTAAGTCAGTACTACTGTATGTTTTATCGCGATACTTTATATACACTTTATTATGGCATATTTATTATAAATATAACTAATGCAATCGGTAAAGCATAATAACCAAATAAATATAAAAGAAGCCATGGATGTACCTCCACCCCCACCTACCATCCATTTTAATGAACCCACCGCAATTGTACACAAAGTAAACAAACCGGCTGCTGACTTTAAGTCTTTTTATCAGGCAAGCTTTATGCCAACACCTGATTTTATTAATTATATTAAAAGTGTTGAAAACAGTACACATACCGGGTTTAAGCACGGTTTATGGCATCCGCATAAAAGTGTAGAGGGTGGGACGGATACTATTGCATATGGTCACAAATTACATGCTGGTGATAATTTCAGTAAAGGGCTTGCAGACGAAGAAGCAACTAAGCTTTTAATTAAAGATATAATGAAAGCTTCAGAAACAGCTAAACATATTGTTAACAAAACTTATGGTGCTGGTGTCTTTGAAAATTTACCTAATAAGAGCAAAGAGATGTTAATAGATTTTGCGTTTAACGGAGTTATCAATAAGTTTCCGCAGTTTATAGACGGGGTAATTAATAATGACACCGAAACAATGATGGCACAATACAAGCGCCACTCTAACGGTAAGGAATTAACCGGCCGCAATCATGCTTTCGCTAACCGGTACTTTAATTAAAGTCCTTCTACGATCTGCTTAATACGGTCCGCTACTTGATCAGCGTTATCCTTAGTAACGTGTGTCTCAAATATAGACTTATCTTGTTCACTGATTGTTGAAGAATCTACCGCTAATGCCTTAAGAGCAAGCTCTACTAAAAACACTTTACCCTCTGGTGTCATTGGTTGGGCTTCTTGCTGCTCCGGAGTAGCAGGGGCCTGTGCTTGAGCAGGAGCAGGAGCAGCTGCCACGTTTTGATCTCCCTGCTGACCACCTGTTTGATCTAAGCCAGGTTGCTGATCGGCTTCTAAAAGATTAAAATAAAATTCGTTTAATTTTTGATTAAATTTGCTCATGGTTGTTTCATTATTGCTTGAGCTTGTTGTAACTTTGCATTAGCTGCAGCAAGTGCAGCCGTAGCAGCAGCTTTTTGTGCTGGGTCTTGTGTATTAGCTTGACTCTTAAGTTGGCCCATTTGACTGTTAATTGAATTAATATCTTGTTGAGCTTGTACTTTTTGTTTTTTCTTTAAATCAGCCGTATCTTTGTTAACCTTGTCTTGTGCTTGTGCTAAAGCTGGGTTTGGAGCAGAAGTTGGTGCAACCGGCGCGGTACCAGCTAATGCTCCAGGATTTGCTCCATCTTCAGTTGCAAGACCGCTTTTATTAAATTTTGCTACAACAGCTAAAAATTTACTTTTAGTTTTAAACTTCTCGTATAACGTTTCCATTATTATTACTTACTGACTTACAACAAAAATAAAGAACTATAGTTGATTTTTCGTGGATTCATTTAATATAATACCGAGGAGAGAAAAGACAGGGCATGTATAGATAGTAATCTATACGTTATGTTTGATATAAGGTTTTTTCTTGTTTATTTTTTAATAGGCTCGCTGCGCTCGCCTGATATATCATATATAATTATATATCTCCCGGAAACTTGCTACTTGTATTGGTTTAGAAAATCCGGGTTTATTTTGCGTTTTTTAAGGTATGTTACTAATTTCCGGTGGGAGTATTTGTTATGATCGAAATTAAAGCGGTAATTAGTTATACTGTTAATTACTTCAGTAGATTCCCCGGATTTGCTGTATATACAATCATAGTCTATTGCATTGGTATGTACTATTAGATTTAATGCATTCGCTACGCTTTTAAAGTTAGATTTAATGTCTTTGTATGTATCTAACTTTTCGTTAATATAAAATATAATATTTTTTTTATGCTCTTTAAATTTTACCTGTATCTCAAGTACATGTTGTAATATATAATAAACTAACAGTCTGCTTGCATCTTTTTTAGGTAAATCGTCAGCAAACACCCGAAACTCACTTCTCAACTTTGTTAGATAGCTGTTTTGTATATCTTCAGCTACACTTTCAAAGTCTACTACTATCAAGTGAAGATCTGTCTGGTAATAACGCATTACTGTTTATAGTAGTGCCAATTTCTTGTTGTGCAAGCTTTTTTAATAGTGCATCCGGTGCTCTACCTATACGACAGTTAATAATACCGTTGTAAAACCCTTCTTTTAATAATACATTATTATCGAACTGTATTTTAGCTTCATAGTATGCTAACTCAAACTTACTATCACAAAAGCGTAGTATTTCAAATTTAAATTTGTCTTTACCGAGTGTTTCAATATCTTTATTAACATCATTTGACGATGATGTGTAGGTTTTCCAGTCGGTCTCTATATCAAAGTGTCTTTTGTTTTTTCTTCCTTTGAGAGGTTTGAGTTTTTTGACGCTTTTAATTTGTTTTTTTCCAAAATATACCCGACCGTTAACGGTGTTAGTAATGCGGTATATAAAACCGTAAGGTAGATTATTGCTATCAAAACTCTCATTAGTAGTCCAATGCCCTAAGTCCATTTAAGTTGACTTATTACAAACCTGGCGGAGTTCTACGGATGACCTTAAACTTGGATTTAAAGCCTGGATTGTTTTTAGGGGCTTTAAATTTAGATTTTCTCTTTTTAGGTGCTTGATTACCCCAAATATTACGTGCATCTCCGGGGGCATAAAAATCACCCGACTGACCGGTATTTGCTGGATGAGCTTGCCCGGAACCGAAAGCTGTACCGGTAGTAACACCTGCACCAGCAGCTGCTCCCATATCTTCTAAAATTTCTTGTATCTTTTTATTAAATTTTTTCACGGTTGATTATATTAAGAATTATAATATACTTATGTTGTTTATTATGGACTTACCTGATTTAGATACACTATTTAATAATTACCAAACTGAAATCGTTCAGGATATACAGGTAGATGAACTATCCCTTAAGGATAAAGCAATGCTTGTACCTACTATTAAACATAAATGGGTAGCTCGAATGATGCAACACAAAGCACAACTACGTAAGTTCCAAGCAAAGAAAAAAGAACTTATTAAGAACACCGCAAATGCGAGTCCTGTTTCAATGAGTAAAACTGCCTTAGAACAACTTTCTCAAAATAACCCAAATATAGTACAGTTAACCGAGTATATTGAAAAATTAGAAGGTATTATTGAATACCTTGAAAAAGTAGAAAAGCTAACCAGCTCGTTAACATACGATTGTAAGAACGTAATTGATCTACAAAAGCTTGAAACAACCTAATGGTAGTAGAATTTCAATACGACCCTAAGCGTAAAGAAGTAAAGATTGTTTCGGAATACCTTAACAATATTAAAGAACGTTTTAGTGTAAAAAATCCGGGCGCTCGTTTTAATCGTTATCAGAGATTTTTACCTCAGCGTACCTATGCTATAACTAATGCTGGTTATTGTGGTATAGGTTTGGTTCCAGAGATTATAGATTATCTTAACTCTCAAACTATACCTTTTGAAATAAAAGCTAATCAAGAGTATAAAGATGTATTACAACAAACACATATTCTTGTACCTGGATCGCATAAAATATTAGAGAGTGAATTTAAGCTTAGAGATTACCAAGAAGCTGCTGTTAATAAGGCTTTAGAAAAGGGTCATGGAGTTGTAGAGTTAGCCACAGGTGGTGGAAAGACATTAATTATAGCTAATTTAGTTTATGCAGCGCTGCACAGTATCAAACTTACTGAAAAAGTATTGATTGTGGTGCCAGACTTAGGCTTAGTAGCTCAAACATATAAAGACTTTACTTCATATAATTTTCCTATGGAAATAGTGAGTAAATGGACAGGCGATACTGAGTTAGATCCTAATGCCCGGGTTATTATAGCTAATATGGGTATATTACAAAGTAAATCTTCAGATATAACTTGGTTTAACAAAGTTGGTTTGTTAGTTGTAGATGAATGTCATAAATTGCGTAGAGGTAACAAAGTATGTAAACTTATAGATAAAATACCTACTTTAAGGCGTATTGGTTTTACCGGTACATTACCAGAGAACGACATCGATAAATGGAATATTAATAATTTTATCGGGCCTGTAATATTTAAAAAGACTACTACCGAGTTAAGAGAAGCAGCTGGTGGGGAATATATTGCTAATGCTCAAGCTCTATCACTACATATAGAATATGCAATGAAGCCTGATTATACCGCAGTATCTGCATCTCAGCGCTATTTGGTAGAGTTAGACTTTATACATACAAATAAATTTCGTAATGAGGTTATTAAGAGTATTATTAGTAAACTAAATAATAACAGCCTTATACTTGTGGATCACATAGCACACGGTGAAAACTTATATAATACTCTATCTACCTTAGCCGGTAAACAAGTATACTTTATACAAGGCAGTGTTGAAGTTGAAGACCGTAAAAAAGTACAAGAACTAATGGAACAACATAACAATGTTGTATGTGTTGCTATAAGTAAGATTTTTTCTACTGGAATTTCTATAAAAAACATACATTATATAGTGTTTGCTGCAGGCGGTAAGTCAAAGATCAAAACTTTACAGTCTATTGGTCGTGGTCTACGCGTTCATGAAAATAAAGATATTCTTACTATCATTGACGTTGTGGATGAGCTTATCTATGGTGGTAAACATTACGAAAAACGAAAAGAATTTTATGCCCTTGAACAAATCAAAATTACCGAAAAAACAATTACCGAAAGCTGAAAGCCCACCTAAGGTTAAAAAACCTTTAAGTGAGTCAGCTAAAGCTAAAAAAGTATATTATGTGAGCCCAGCTGAATTTACAGCTGAGTTACGCAAATACTATGAAACAGACATTATTACTGATGACTTAGCAATGATGATTAAAAACATTGCTTATGGCCTCGCACATGCCTCGAATTTCATTAATTATACATTTAAAGAGGATGCTATCGGTGATTCATTAATAAACATGTTTAATGCATTGAAAGATAAAAAATACAACTTTGACAAGGGTAGTAATCCATTTTCGTATTTTAACTCAATTTCTTTCAACTGTTGGCGTAGCCGTATAAAAAAAGAAAAACGTATGAGAGATACATTAGCAGCATATCAAGAAGAAGTATACAGCATTATTGGACCTCAAGTAGGTGTTGATGATCCTGTTAACCCTAACAACAAACATGCAGATTAATAGTCCAAGAGTAGGTATTTTTTCAGACCCTCATTATGGTGTGCACCGTAATAGTGAAACGTGGCACAAGATTGCTTTAGAGCATGCAAGGTGGGCGTCGGAACAATTCAAACAACAGGGCATAAAAGATATAATAATACCAGGAGATATATTTCATGATCGTAATGACATTGCTGTTAACACTCTTCATGTGGCTACTGACATTTTTGATATATTGCGTGATTTTAACAACATTGTTACTGTGGGCAACCACGATGCTTATTACCGTGACAATTCTACCGTTAATTCCGTATCCATACTTCGCGGTTGGAGTAATATTACTGTTGTTGATAAGCTTGCGATCGAAACACTCCAAGGAAAGAAAATAGCTTTTTGTCCATGGGGTCAGGATATTAATGAAGTACCTAAGTGCGATTTAATTATAGGTCATTTTGAGGTTAATAGTTTCAAGATGAACTCTTATAAAGTATGTACTAATGGGCTTAAAGCTTCAGATTTAACAGATAGAGCTCCTTTAACTATTACAGGGCATTTCCATCATAGAGAGGAACGCAAATACAAGGATGGTACGATTCTTTATGTGGGTTGTCCTTATCAGCAGGATTGGGGTGATTATGGTACTACCAAAGGTTTGTATATTTTAGACTTAAAAGACTTAAGTTATGAGTTTATTGTTAACAATGTATCACCTCGTTATAACAAGATTAAATATTCTGAAATAGCTAATGGTGTATACACAGCTGAATCACTAAAAGGATTTATACGTAACAATATAGTAAAGTTTTATATAGATAAACAACTTACACCTGAAGTAGTAGATAACATTGTCAGAAAGATTGCTTCAATTAAACCTGTTGAACTTACTTTAGAGTATGATTATTCAGAACTATCTAAACTTAATGTAGAAGAAGCTAATACTAAGGATTTTAGTATAAGTGTTGAAAACTCTATATCGGAATTTATTGATTTATTAGATGTTAATCATAAAGATAAGGTAAAGAGTTACGTAACTGATTTATACCATAGAGCACTAACAATAACATGAAAATAGGAGTAGCAGTAATAGCGTGCGATAGACTGGAATACACTAAACAGTGTGTTGCAAGTGTACTCGCAAATAAAGGTCCATTGACTGATATTATTTTAATTAACGATGGTGTTAAGATACCAGACGGGGAATTACCTGAAGGAATTGAAATAATGAACAATAGACCCCCTTATCAGTCTGTCGGTAAGGCTAAAAATAGAGCTATGCAGGTATTAGTAAATAGAGATTGTGATCATATATTTCTTATTGAAAATGATATTATAGTTCAAACACCAGACGTATGGCAAAAATATATTGATGTTGCTAAGACTACCGGTGTAAAGCATTTAAATTTCGGTTATCATGGCCCAGCTAATAGAACACCGGATTATAAGAAACCGAATCCCAGATACGTTGTAGAGTATCCAGACGGTATTAAATTAGCACTTAATTTACATTGCGTTGGTGCGTTTTCATATTTTAATAAAGCATTTATGAAAGACGTTGGTTACCATGACACTTTCTTCAAAAATGCATGGGAGCATGTAGAGTTATGTCAAAGAGCTATTGCTAAAAATTATTTACCTGCTTTTTGGTGGTTTCCTGATGTAGAAGGTAGTGATGAAATGCTTAAAGAAATACCCGGCTCTATACAAAATAGCTCTATTACTCATACCGAGAAATGGACAGAAAATATGCACAAAGGTGCAGAACATTATAGAAAAATACATGGTGTTTCAGCTGTAGAAAACCCAGATACTGATATAAAAATTGTGTTACAACGTTTAAAAGAAATATACAAATGCAAGTAACCCATTTAGCATTAGCACCTAATGGCAACAGTGGTAGATTTGGTAATCAATTATTTTTAGTTGCCAGTACTATAGGTATAGCACTAAACAATAATATGAAATATGCTTTTCCTGAATGGAAGAACAATATTTACTTTAAAAAGAAATTGCCGCAATTAGCGCCTGGTACTGGTATAACATATAGCGAGCCGTCCTTTAAGTATACCCCAGTAAATTTTACTGATAAACAATTTGTATATCTTAGCGGTTACTTTCAAAGCCCTAAGTATTTTCAAAACTATGAAGACACAATAAGAGAGACATTTGAATTTAAAGATAATTTTATTAATAATGTAAAATCTGTACTTGATGAAGCAAAATTAGGTACTACGTGTTCAATTCATGTACGTAGAGGAGATTATTTAAACTATACCGATATACATCCGCAGCAGCCGGCTGAATACTGGAGTAGTGCACAAAAAGTAATAGAAGATCATGAAAATATTAACACATACGTGGTTTTTTCTGATGATATTAACTGGTGTAAGCAAAATAAGCAGCTATTCAATACTACTGGTAAGAGAGTTGTTTTTATGCAAGGCAGAAACGAAATTGATGATTTTATAGGTATGATGTATTGTGATCACAATATTATTACTAACTCTACTTTTTCATGGTGGGCAGCATGGTTAAATACTAATAAAAACAAAGCTGTTGTAATGCCTAAATTATGGTTCGGACCTAAAGGACCACCAGATAGTACAGATTTGCAGGTAGAAGGATGGAAAATTATATGAAAAAAGAACTTTATTTAAAAGATAGTAATTTCGGGCATTGTGCATTCAGCAACAATCCCACACCACCGGTTAGTTTTTCTGAACATATTATATGGAATCGCGGACCTGCACCTATAGGTGCTGACGTAGTATGTACGGACTGTCATTTAAATGACGGTAATATTGCCTGGATATTGGAACCATACGAAATTAATTCAGGCCCGTACATACACGTTAAAAATAATAGTTTGAAGTATAAAGAAATTTGGACACATGATAAAGAGCTTTTAACATTACCTAATGCTAAATGGTATCCGGTTGGAGGGTGTTGGTTAGAAGTACCTGAAAGAAAAATCTACGAAAAGAGCAAAATGTTCTCTATTATAGCTTCTAATAAGAATCAACTACCAGGTCATCAACTAAGACATCAAATAATACAAGCTTCTGGTAATAAGATAGATGCTTACGGGCATTCTTATACTCAATTTAAGAAACACTCAATGCATAAAATAGAGGGTTTAGCAGATTACCGTTATCATTTTGCAATTGAAAATTGTAAGAGAGATTTTTATTTTACAGAAAAACTTATTGATACCTTGATGTCTGGTACAATTCCTATATACTGGGGATGTCCTTCTATTGATAAGTTCTTTAATACTGACGGCTTTATTATCTTTAATGACTTGTACGATTTAAAAGAAAAACTTAAAAATTGTACAGTAGAGTTTTATGATAGTAAGAAAGCAGTTATTGAAGAAAACTTTAAATTAGCTCAAAACTACATCTTATCAGAAGACTGGATATATAATAATATACTACAAAATGAAAAGACAATTTGATACAGGCGCACAAAGAGATACAGATGTTGGTAAGCCGAGAATAAGTTTAGTACCTCATGAAGAACTTATGAGGGTAGCAAGTCATTTCGTATCTGGCGGTCAAAAGTATGGGTTCAACAACTGGAAAAAGGGCATGAACTCTTCAGTATATTATGATAGTGCACAACGCCACTTGATTAAATACTGGCAAGGTGAAGATGATGAAGACCATGCTGCAGCTGCTGTATGGAATATTATGTGTATGATGTGGACTGAAAAGAACAAACCAGAATTAGATGATAGAAAAGAATACCAATGAAAATTGATTTAAAAAACTTAACATTTACAGTACCTGTTAGAATTGATAGTGAAGACAGGGCGTTTAATCTTAACTATATTATTGAGTATTTACTGCATAATTTTGATACAAATATTATTGTATACGAGAACGGGCCTAAGTCTTTATTTAAAAACAAGTATGATATAACGCATATTTACGAGCAAAATGATGGTATTTTTCATCGCACTCGTTACCTCAATAATATGGCTAAACAGGCTACTACTGATTTTATCGCTAACTATGATTGTGATGTGATATTTCCTGTAAAACAAATAGTTAAAGCTTATAACCTACTAAAAAGTAATAATTTAGATTGTGTTTACCCATATAGCGGGTACTTTGTTAACATTAAACGTGATATTTTAAATGAAATTACAAATTTAGACCCTGTTAATTTAAATCCAGATATATATCAAAATTTTGGTAAAAATTCTTTTGGTGGTGCGGTATTTTGGTATAAAAAAGCTTTTATAGAGGGGGGTATGGAAAATGAAAATTGCGTATCTTGGGGATGTGAAGACTGGGAGCGTTTAAAGCGTTTTGAAATTCTCGGTTATCGTATTGCGAGAGTAAATGGGCCACTGTATCACATTGATCATGCAAGAACTCAGGATAGTAGTGAAGCTAACCCGTTTTATAATAACAACAGAAAAGAATTTGATAAAATATTAAACTCTAAAAAAGAAGATTTATTAAAATATGTTAGTACGTGGCCTTGGACAAAAACATAATGAAAAAAGTATACATTACTTTTAGTGGTAGTATCTATGATGATACTACCCGTATAATAGTTCAAGATGGTATAAAATATGGTGCTGATGAAGTTAAGGTGTACGATGATGTGTGGTTAATGAAACAACCATTTTTTGAACAAAATAAATGGCTCTGGGAACACCCGCACAAAAGAGGATTTGGATGGTACTGTTGGAAACCGTTTATAATATATCATGCTTTACAGAACCTACAAGACGGAGATATAGTGTTGTTTACAGATGCTGATTGTTACCCTATTAGTGATTTAAATGTATTGTTTAATCAATGTGATAAAGATGGTGGTGTAATGTTATTTGCTGCTAACGGACAAACACACTCTTACTGGTGCAAAAAAGATTGCTATATAATAATGGGTCAAAATGACCCTAAATATTACAACGTACAAGCTGGTGTAGCACGGTTTATGTTATTTCAAAAAGGTAAATGGAAGGCTACACAGTTTTTAATGGAGTGGTTAACATATTGCGTTAACCCATTAGCTACAACGTTTGATAAGAGTGTTCTTGCTGAAGAAACGCCTGAATTTATTGAACATAGAACCGAACAAGCAATAATGACCAGTCTTGCACACAAGTATGGTTTAAAGCTTTATAGAGAAGCCTGCGGAGCTGGTAACAGGTATAGTTTTGATAAGGAGTTATATGAGCAATTATTCATACAGTTTAATCCTACCGATTTAGTTGGTAGTGAAAAAGCTACAATTAAACCCATAGGCTCTAAGTTTGCTAATGTTAATTGAGTTTACAGTAGAAAAAAAATAGTTTTATAATATACTATTAAGTAATGCGCTATGTTTATTTCAAACATTTAAAAATTACTAATTTCCTGTCTGTAGGTAAAAGACCGGTAGTTGTAGATTTTAAGCCTGGACTAAATATCATTACAGGTAAAAACTATGATAAAGCTGATAGAGCGAATGGCGTTGGAAAGTCCACTATTGCTGACGCAGTGCATTTTGCTTTGTATGGTAGCACTATACGCGATCTTAAAAAAGAAAACATAGTAAACGATCAAGCACCTGATCAGTTGTGTGAAGTCGAGCTCGAGCTTACATACCAGCAAGACGGTAAAAATAATGAATGCCGGATATTAAGAACTCTTAATCCTACTAAGTGCTTTTTCTTCGTTAATGGTGAAGATGTTACCAGATCTGGTGTACCACAAACTACAGAGCTAATAGTTGATACCATTAAAACATCTTCTGAAATATTTCAAAATAGTGTTGTTATGTCAATTAACACCACGGTGCCATTTATGGCGCAGAAAAAGATAGAAAAACGTAAGTTTATCGAGGGTATTCTTGGTCTTGAAGTATTTAGTAATATGTTAAGCTTTGCACGTTTTGATTATAATGAAGCAAAACGTCTGCTCGATATTGAAAGTACAAAGATAGAAGAGACGAACAGGTCTTTAGCCGATGCGGTTAAACAAAAAGAAAATTACGAAGACACTAAAAAGAAAAGACTTGAAGTACTATTAACACGTCAGTCTAATAACGCTAAGGAATTAGCGAGTATAGATGAAAAGCTTAATAGTTTAGAATCTGTTGATATAGCAGCAGAAAAACAAATACAAGATAAATTATCTACTTTAAAAACAGCTGAAGGGGTATGTGACCGTAAAATTGCTTCTATTAATAAGATTATTACAGAAGCAGAAACACATATTAAGCTCAATAATGATCGCATTAAAAAACTTAAAAAAGTAGATAGCAAATGTCCACATTGCGGTAAAGACTTGGCAGAAGCAGTAAATGTACAATATGAGAAAGATAAAGCCGAGTGCCAGTTAGAAATACAGAAATATACAGAAGTTATTAGTACACAAAAACCGCTCTTAGTGGATTCCCAAGATCAATTAAATAAGGTTGAAAAAGCTATTGTTACAATACAAAAGAAGATAAACGATTTTAATATTCGTAAAAAAGAAGTAGAGAATATTAACAACAGAGTAAAGCAGCTTAATGAATGGCAAGCTTCGTTAGTTGTAGATATCGATCAACTTAATAAAGACTCTAATAATTTTCAAGATACTATAGATACTATTGTGACAAGGCAGAACGATATCAAGAAGCAAATCAGCTCATTACAAGAGAGAATAGATATTGTTGAATCCGCTAAATTTATCGTAGACGAAGAAGGTGTAAAATCTTATATTGTTAAGAAGATATTACAAGTACTAAATATGCGTTTAGCGCAATACTTACGTAGACTTGAAAGTAACAGTATTGTTACATTTAACGAGTTCTTCGAAGAGTCTATTACTAATGAAAGGGGTAGTCAATGTAGTTACTTTAACTTTTCTGGGGCTGAACGCAAAGCTATCGACCTTGCAATGTTATTTACGTTTCAGGATATTCGTAGAGCGCAAGCAGATGTATGGTTAAATTTGAGTATGTTTGATGAGTTATTTGACTCCTCTTTAGATGAAAAAGGCATTGAATTAGTACTTGATATTCTCAAAGAGAGGGTAGATAATTACAATGAGTCGATTTATATTATTTCTCACCGTAAAGAAAGTAAAAAGTACTGTATTGGTGGGGAGATAGTATATCTTGAAAAGAAGAATGGTATAACAACAAGAACAACAACTTATGACATTTCCTAATAACGGCATTATTGGTGCCCCTCAAATGCCTTTTGGTGCACCTGTTGTGGGTAGCCCATTAACACAGCCCACCCCACCGCCAGTTTCAGTTGTACCGGAAGGTATGAGACGTGCTATAAGTTATGCTGCAGACCACCAAGGGTGCGGGTTTTGGAGAATGCACTGGGCTGAGTCTATTATTAATGGTAATCAATTGGGTATCATTAATAATAATAATTTTATGATCTTACAGGAGAACTTTTATCAAGGTATATCTTGTGTAAGAATACAAAGACAGGTTACACCCACACAGCTACAATTTGTAAGACTTTTAAGAGACATTTCTAATAGAACCAACAATTTTAAGATTTATTACGAAATTGATGATGTTATTTTCCCAGAAGATATTCCACTTTATAACAAAGCACGTGAAGCATTTGTTGATCCTGCCATTGGAGCTACTGCAATAGAAATTATGAAGCTTTGTGATGGTATTACAACGCCTACAGATTACATGTCAAAGTACTACGAAGAAAGAACCGGCGTAAAAGGAATCACACTTCCTAACTATATGCCAAGGTTCTGGATGGATCGTTTTTACAACAAAAATAAGATTTCTGAAAATTACGAATACAATAAAAAACGACCTCGTATCGGTTATGTGGGTAGTCCAACTCATTTTAATATTGCTGGTACTCCTGGAGTGAAAGACGACTTCGGTGATATATTAGATGTTATTGTAAAAACTGTAAAGCAGTTTAAATGGGTATTAATGGGCGGTTGCCCTCAGGAGCTTGCTGAATACGTGCGTAGTGGAGATATAGAATATGTAGGCTGGACAAAGCTTTGGGACTACCCTACAGCTTTTAACAATTTAAACGTTAATATGGTAATTGCACCACTACAAAACAATAAATTTAATTTAGCAAAAGCTAATATTAAACATATTGAAGCAGGTGCGTTAGGTATACCATGTGTTTGTCAAAATTTAGAGCCGTATAAAGAAGCTCCTTTACGGTTCAATACTCCTGATGAAATGATAAGCGTGATTAAAAAAACATTAAGCGACCGTCGTACTTATTTAACTGAATCGGATATAGCACGTAAAAATGCATGTAAATATTGGTTAGAAGATCATATTGATGAGCATTGCAAACTATATTTCACTTGATATTTTTGTAAAAGGTCACATAATAATGACCTGTGTATCGTAACATATATTACAGTCAACGGGATAGTACTTGCCACCTCTTTACTTGGGATAAAGACGGTAACCGTGTAATCAAAAAGACACCTTACCAGCCTTATTTTTATATAGAGACTAATGCAGAAAGTGCAGACGCTCTTTCTATCTTTAATACTAAATTAAAGAAAAAAGTATTTAAAAGTAATTTTGATCGTAATAAAGCAGCACAAGACGGGGCAATTAAACGACTTTATCACAATATACAAGTAGAACAGCAATTCCTTATTGAAAATTTTAAGGATGAATATGAAAAGCCTGAGTTTTCTGCTAACCCTTTAAAGGTTTGTTTTCTTGATATTGAGGTTTACTCTCCAGATGAGTTTCCTGAAGCTAAAGACGCTAAACACCCTATCAATCTATTAACGATTTATGATAACTTATCTGAACAATTTTATACCTGGGGGTGTAAGCCTTATACTCCAACTCGTAGTAACGTTACATATACTGAGTGTACAAGTGAGTACAATCTTTTAGAAAAGTTTTTAGAATTTTGGGAAAACGGTTATTATCCTGATATACTATCCGGGTGGAATACAGACTTTTTCGATTTTCCTTATCTGATTAACCGTATCAATAACCTTTTAGGTGAAGACGCTGCTAAACGTTTATCTCCTGTAAAAAGTCTTTGGTGTCGTAAAGGTATATTTGTTAAAGGTCAAGAGTTAGATCGTTGGTACATTCACGGTATTTCAGCAATGGATTATCTTGAAGTGTATAGAGGTTTTGCGCGTGGTTTATTAGAGTCTTATGCACTAAACTTTGTAGCTCAACACGAATTAGGTGAAGGTAAGTTAGCTATTAATGCTACTAACTTAGCCTCACTATCTGAAAACGACTGGAATAACTTTGTAGATTATAATATTCAAGACGTTGATCTATTGGTACGCATGGAAAAGAAACTACAATTCTTTAAGATTATACGTATGTTAGCGTACAAAGGATTGACATCGTTTGAAGCAGCTTTAGGTAAAGTATCTATTGTAACTGGCTGTGTTGCCTTACAAGCGTATAAACACGGTATGATTATACCTACGTTTGTTGAAGGACCTTTAAGAGAGGAAATCCAGGGTGGTTTTGTAAGAGAACCCGAGAGAGGTCTACAGAGATCGATTGTGAGCTATGACGCTAACTCACTATACCCTAATACTATAATTACCCTGAATATATCCCCCGAGACGAAGTTCGGTAAGATAGTTAATAAGAACGATAAGGAAGTTATTATTCGTTATAGTAACAATAAAGAACAACCTATATCACACGAAAAGTTTATACAGTTTATGCAGGTTGAAAAACTTGCACTATCTAAAGCTAATGTTCTTTACACACAAAAGAAAAAGGGTGTAGTTCCTGCTTTAATTGACGGTCTTTATAGTGAACGTGTAACAAACAAGAATCAGTATGTTGAGCTTAAAAAGAAACTAAGTAAATTAACCCCAGATACAGATGAGTACAAAACGTGTAAGTTTAATATGGAACGAGCGGACACTATCCAGCACGTCATCAAGATTCTTCTCAATTCTATCTACGGGGTTTTTGCTAATAAGTTTAGCCCTATTTGTGATAGTGATCACGCTGGTAGCATTACTCTTACTGGGCAGTCGGTGGTTAAGCAAGCAAGTGATATCATTGATCAATATGCTAAAGAAAAGTTTGGCTACACTGGTAAGTCGTTAACCATATATAACGACACGGATAGTACTCACGTTACTATTCAGCCGTTGTTAGACCAGATGAAACTAAACATATTAACCGATAATAAGGTTAACAAAGAAGGTTTAAAATTCATCGATGATGAATTAGGAGTTTATCTTAATAATAACATTAAACAATGGGCAAAGGATAAACTAAATTCTGTAGACCCTCGTTACTTCTTTAAACGTGAATCAATTTGTGATGTTGGTGTTTATCTTGAAAAGAAACGTTACATTATACATGTGTTGAACGATGAAGGCGCAGACGTTAATAAGTTTAAGTACGTCGGTGTTGAAATTGCACGCTCTACTACACCTAAGAAAGCTAAAGAATTAATTAAGAAGGTTATTGAAAACAGTTTATTGGTACAAGATCAAAATAAGGCTAATGCTATTTATAGAGATGTGTATGACGGTTTTAAATCGTTAACTATTGATGACGTAGCTATTAGAGGTGGTTTAAGTGACTTAGAAAAACATGAAGTTCGTTCAGAAGGCTTTAAAATAGCTAAAGGCACACCAAATCACGTAAAAGGCGCAATTTGGTATAACATGCTATTAAAGCATAGAGGGTTAGAAACAAAGTACGAACGTATTACTTCAGGTGGTAAGGTAAAAAAGATTTATATTGCACCTAACAAGTATAATATTGATACTCTTTGCTACCCCGTCAGTTTTCCACCAGAATTAAACGATTTTCAAGTTGATTACGAAGAAATGTTCGATACAATTATAGTACCTCCAGTAAAAGCAGTTTATGAAGCTCTTAACTGGCAGTTACCGCAAGTAAACAATCAAGCACAAACAGATTTATTCGACCTATTCACATGATTAAAATATCTCACGAATCCCCTTTAAGTATGCTCGAGATCTCTCGTACATACAACGATTACGACTACGCTCTCGTACACTTGTTCGAAGAGCACCCAGAATATTACAAGTTCTTTGAAGATAGTGTTAAAATGGGTAGACATGTCTTATTAGATAATTCTATCTTTGAATTAGGTGAATCTTTTAACCCTAAACGCTATGCTTATTGGATTCAAAGACTTAACCCTACTGAGTTTATCGTACCAGACGTATTAGAAGATTGTCAAGGTACTATTGATTCTGCTAAGAAATGCTTGTGGCACGATTGGGACTTTGTTACTAACTCTAAAATAATGGGTGTTGTACAGGGTAAGACATATGGTGAATTAGTTAAGTGTTATGTAGCCTTAGACCAAGAGATCGGTGTAGATAAGTTAGCTATTTCATTTGACTATTCTTATTACCTCAAACTATTCCCACACCCTAACAAATGGGTATCTTATATGATGGGTAGAGTGATGACTCTTAATCAATTAATGAATGACGGTATTATTAATAAAGATAAACCTCACCACTTATTAGGTTGCGCACACCCAAGAGAATTTAGTTTCTATCAAGGACCTGAATATAACTGGATCGAGACGTTAGATACATCATCTCCTGTTGTTCACGGTATTAAAAGAGTAAGGTACTCTGATGCTATTGGTAACTGGAAGAAGGAGTCTACCAAGCTTGTAGATCTTTTAGATGTAATACCGGATGCAATGCAAGAAAAAATCATTGCAAATAATTTAATTGAGTTTAGAAACTACGTTAATGGATGACAACATTAGAAGCTATAACCAACTCAGTTTATGCTAACTATCCCCATCTTTTGGCAGATAACGTGTCTATTGTTGATTATTGTTTTTGGGATTGTTTGTCAAATACGGAGATACCAGTAAAAGAAATGAAAGAAGTCAAAAATTACTTGACTTCTAACGGAATCGTTGATTTTACACTTGTAATTTTCTTTAGTGATAATACAATAGGTTATCGTCTAAAAATATGAAACGTAACTTAATCTGGAAAGCATTCTTCTCTCAGAGTGGATCTGAAATAAATGAAATATCTAATAAGGTAGAAAGGTACCCGGATGCAATTATTACTAATAAGAGTTTTGACGATTTAGATAAAATTAACCCCGAATTACTTGAAAAGTGCTTTAATAAGTTCATATTTCTGCCGAAGAAACCAACTGTAGAAGAATACCGGGAAGCTATTAGACATACTGATGTCATAACGTTACATGGTTATCTTCGTATTCTACCGCCAGAAATATGCGGTAAATTTAAAATATATAATGGACATCCAGGACTTATAACCAAGTACCCAGAACTAAAAGGTAAAGACCCTCAAGCTAAAACATGGTACGCATACCCTGAAAAGAAGTACAACACACATGGACATGTTATTCATGAAGTTATACCAGAAGTAGATGCAGGTAGGGTTGTATCTGAAATGCGCTTCAGTACAGAGGATTTATATTTAGATTATAAAAGTTTAGATTTATTTACTGAACATTTACATAGCGTAGCAATTCAAAATTGGGTTGGCTTTATGCGTAAAAGCCTATTAAATAAATAATTATGAGATCAAACTATAAAGCTGCAATCTGTGGCGCTCATTCACAAGGTAAGACTACATTAGTAAAAGCACTAAAAGATGATCTGTTCTTAGATGATCAGCATTTTAGTTTTAGAACTAATCTAACAAGAGGTCTTAAAGATTTAAACGTACCTATTAATGAAGGTGGTACTTCTTTAACTCAATATCTGGTAATGGCTCGTCATTTAGAGTATGCTCTAACTCCAGGTAACTGGATCTTAGATAGAGGTGCTTTAGACGGAATTGCATATACTGCTTATTTTTATGAGAAAGAACAAGTCAATAAAGATGTATATCAAGCAGCTTTATCTGTTTATGAATCACTGTTAGGTACTTACGATAAGATTTTTTATGTTGTACCCGAACTTGATATTAAAGATGACGGTGAAAGAAGTACAAATAAAGAATTCTTTGATGGTGTAGTAAAACAATTTGATTTTTATATCAAACATCATTCAATGCCTAAAGACAAACTTGTTTATGTGATAGGATCAGTAAAAGATAGAGTTAAAATAATAACAGATACAATTAAAAAAGATTTTACCAATGAGCTATAATACTAATAATATCGATAAAGTACTCGGTCAGAGAGTAGACTCTCCAAGTACATATACCCCAGAGATTTTGGTGCGTGAAGAGCGCCAACGTAACCGCACATATCTTGATCTTAAGAACGGTTCTTTACCTTTCGTGGGTTATGATATCTGGAATGGCTACGAATGTAGTGCATTAACAGATAGTGGTTTACCTGTTACTTGTGTTGCTAAAGTAGTATACTCTGCTGAAAACGATTTCATTGTAGAGTCTAAGTCAATGAAGCTTTATTGGAACTCATTTAATATGCAGAAAATGGGTAAGAATACTAAGGAAGTACTTAAGAACATTAAACAAACAGCTTCTAAAGACCTATCCTTATTATTAGAGACTGATGTTAAGGTAGAGCTATTCTCTCAAATTACTGACACTGAAACCGAAAAAGATAGAGAAGTTTGGTTTTCAGATCATAGTTCCAAAATTTGGCGCCCATTAGAACAAATTAAGAGTGCAGAAAAGATTAAGTTTACTGTATTCAACGAGAATGCTGATCTGTTAGTAGCTAATGAAACCGAATCAACAGAACAACACTTCTATATGAGTACTCTGTTACGTTCTAACTGTAAAATTACAAAGCAACCAGATTCGGGCGATATTTTCATTTACTATAAAGGTAATAAAGCAGTAACTGAACAATCTCTATTAGAATGGATTGTTTCATTCCGTAATGAATGTCATTTCCACGAAGAAATCTGTGAAGCTGCTTATAAGCGTTTATGGGACTTGTTACAACCTGAAGAGCTTATGGTAACTTGCTACTACGCAAGACGTGGTGGTTGGGATATTGTTCCTACACGTGCTTCTCATAAGAAACTACTCAACAAGTATCTTGTTAATGTAAAAGCACCTTACTTTAAATTTCCTCGTCAATAAACTTGATTATAACAAAAACTATATTAATATAACTATATGAACTCAGATCAAATCATTGTATTCCTTGATAACATTCAACGTACTATCGTTGCTACATATGTAAGCAGTGACGATAACAATATCGTTGTAACTAAGCCTGCTATTTTAAACGTAACACCCTCACAAGACAAAAAATTACAAGTACAACTCTATCCTTTAATGTTTAGAGAGTTCTTTAAAGACCGCGATGTATTTCCTACATGGACATACAGCAAGTCACAAATTGCTTTAGCACAAGATCTTGACCTTGAAGCTAATCTTATTGCTCAATACACAGAAATGTTCAAAGTAATTAAGAACGAACCTGCTCCTACCATCAAGCTATTTGATGCTGATGACGATAAGAGCTAATCTATATGGCACGCAAACCACGTACAGAAAACAATAACGATGAAACGAAAGCTTCATCATTAAAAGATATCTTTGAAGCTGTTGATGCATTGAATCAAGATGCATCAATGCTCTCTGAAGATAATTCTTTATCTATTGTAAGCGATTGGATTGACACTGGCTCTTATGCACTTAATGCTATCTTTTCTGGATCTCTTTATAAGGGTATTCCTGTTGGTAGGGTTACTGGTTTTTCCGGGCCTTCCGGTGCGGGTAAGACGCTTATTGTTAATAAGATCATTGCGAACGCTCAAAAGAAAGGCTACTTTGCTGCTGTCTGGGATACGGAAGCAGCGGTAGATAAGCAATCCGCAGAAGGTGTTGGTATCGATCCAAAACGCTTAAAGTACTATCCTGTAGAAACAGTAGAAGATTGCCGTAACCAAATTGCTACATTCTTAGATAAGATTATTGCAGCTAATGACCCTAACTTAAAGGTTATTGTCGCTATTGATAGTCTTGGTAATTTAGCGAGTGCTAAAGAGCTTCGTGATGTTACAGAAGGTAAGGATGCAGCAGATATGGGCACTAAGGCTAAAGCAATGAAGTCTATGATGCGCGCCTTAACCTTTAAAGCAGCTAAGGCTCGTGTGCCTATTCTGTTTACTAACCATATTTATGACAACCCAACTTCACTCTATCCTGAACTGGTTAAGCGTCAATCCGGTGGTAGTGGCCCTATTTATCTTGCTTCTCTGCTCGTACAGCTTGCGACTCGAAACGAAAAGATCGACAAAAACGAAGGAGAAGAAGCAATAGCAGTAGCCCACAACGTAAGCGGTGTTACTCTGTCAGCAATGACTGTAAAGAACCGTTTTGCACCACCTTTCTTGAAAGCTGAACTCTATAACAACTTCCGTACTGGCTTAACTCGTTATGCTGGTTTAGCTGATATGGCAATTGCGTTCGGAGTTATTCAACAAACCGGTTCTACATTCCAGTTTAATGGAGAGAAGATCGGTTATAGAAAAACATGGGAAGGTGATATTAAGTTCTGGGACGAAAAAGTAATCCCAGCATTAGAAGAAAAGCTTAAAGAGAAAGTTCGTTACGGTGGTGCACTTGATGCAGACCCGTTAGATGAGCCTAACGAAGCTGATTCAGCAGAATAAACAAAAAAGCTAAGGGAAACCTTAGCTTTTTTAATTTAATAGATTATAATAAATAAGTGAAGAATAAACTTCAAGTTAACGCGGAATATTTTGAAAACGTAATTGCTTGTCAGGCTCTGACGAATGCATACTATACGTCATTAGTGTATGAGCACCTATCACCTGATAATTTTAAGAATTCAGGTAATAAGCTTATTATCAGTATTATAAAAGACTTTTATGCTAAAAGAAAGACTTTACCTACTGTAACCGAAATTAAGACGTATATTAAATCTGAAGAAGATGCTAAGTTAATTAAAGATACACTTATAAGCTACAAACAAATAGACTTACAAGGCAATTTTGATGAGTTAGTACAGAATACTGAAACGTACTTTAAAGAAAAGAACGTTTATAACGCTGTACTAAAAATCGTTGATGATGTAACTAACGATAAAGCAGATTACGGTAAATTTCTTAAGATGTTTGAAAAGGCGTGTAATGTAACGCTTATTAACGATATTGGTTTAGATTTTTATGGTCAATATCAAAAGATATTAGATGAATTGGGTACACCTAATGAAACTATACCTACCGGTTGGAACTTTTTAGATGAAAAAATAGGTGGTGGTTTAGCTAAGAGAGGTAGAGCTCTCTATCTATTCTTAGGCCCTACTAACGTTGGTAAATCTATTTTCTTGGGTAATATAGCGAGTAATATGGCTGAACGTGGTTTAACTACTGTTCTCATATCTTTAGAAATGCCTGAAATGATGTATGCTAAACGTATTAGTAGTCATCTTTCTAAAATCCCTATTAAAGAGATACAACAGCAAATTAAACCTTTAGAAACCTATTTTCAAGAAGTATCAGAGCAACGCAAGCAAAAACTTATAATCAAGGAATTCCCACCGAAATCCATTACTATAGGTGGTATTAGAGCCTATCTTGAGTCTTTAGTTAAGTCCGGGATAAAACCGGATATACTCGTTATAGACTATCTCGGACTAATAAAGGCGAGTAGCGGTGATAACTCTTATGAACAAGGCAAGAATACTGCTGAGGAATTAAGAGCATTATCATATTTCTTTAGTATACCTATTGTGAGCGCAATTCAAACTAACCGTGAAGGTATGGAGAAACCAAGTCTGGATACTGTTAGTGAATCCCTCGGTGTTGCATTTACGGCAGATGTTGTCTGGTCTATCTATCAAGAAGAAGGCGATCAAGAGCTTGGAGTTATTAAAGTTGGTGGTATTAAGAATCGTGTAGGACCTAAACACGGGGCTACAGCTATGAGAATTGATTACAATACATTATCACTTTCTGAAGAAAAGAACTACGTAGGCCTTGCCAATAACGACAGGGATTTCGATGAAATGTCAAGCTTAGAAAAAAGACTGGAAAATGCAGCCAAGTAAGTTAAATAAGTCTTATGAGTGCCAAGAATATATACGTTTTTACAGACATTGATTTAGATGGTTCTGTGAGTTTATTGGCATTACATTGGGGCCTTAAAGCTAATACAGGCGATATAAAATATAAGGCTACCACGGTAAGCAATTTAAGAAGAGAGTTACTACGGTGGTTGGAAGAAGATAATTTTAATAATTACGATAAGGTTTATTTTTTAGATCTTGATACAAGTAATTGTGCTGATCTTATTGATAAAAATAACGTAGAAATTATTGATCATCATTTAACACATGTTAATGCAAAAGATGTATATAAGAACGCTATAGCTAACGTAACAGAAGATACATCTTGTGCTAAAAAGCTTTATAAATATCTTAAATTAAGTTTTCCAGGGTTTGAAAAAAATATTACCTCTGAACAAAAACTTTTAATAGCTTTAGCTGATGATTACGATAGTTATCAATTTAAGCTGGATAACTCATACAATTTAAATTGTTTATTAACTAACACACAAAAGACTTTAGATAAAACACGTACTGATAGATTTGTAGAGCGGTTTTTTAATGGTTATAACGGCTTTAACAAGCAAGAACTTAATATCATTAAAGAATATATTACTGGTAGAGACAACACTATTAAAAATTTACAGGTATTTTCAGGTAATGTGAATATCAGTAAGCAAAGTGTTAAAGTTACAGGCACTACCGGTGTAAAATATGTTAATGATGTATGCGATTTCTTAATTAAAGAATACGACTCCGATATTGTGTTTTTTGTTAATACTAATAACTCGCATGTGTCTTTTAGAAGAAAAAAAGATTGCAGTATAGATATGTCAAAGCTTGCCATAAAATTATGCGAGGGTGGCGGTCACGATTACGCTGCTGGAGGTAAAATAACAGATACGTTCATGGAGTTTGTAAAACAATTAACCCCAGTGGAGAAATAATAATGTCAGGAGTAATTGGCGCATTAGAATCTGCAGTCTTGGAAAACCCTCTTGATTCTTTAATTGAAGAAGAAATAGAGGCAGAGTTGATTAAATTTAGCTCGTTTTGCTCAATCATACATAACAAAAAGCTTAACAACGTAGCCGTGTTTTCATTAATTGTTAAGAACAAAATATACAAAAAAGCTTACATGCGGATGTTACAGGTTGACAACGAGAAAGAAGCTATTTTAATATTTTTAAAGTATAATTCTAACCTTTGCCGTAGCAAAGTAGTGAGAGAGGTACTACAATCGTAGTACTAATGAACGTACCGGAAATATATAATACATATCTAAGTGTATCGCGTGGCTCTTTAAACAAGCCATGGAAAGCACGTAAAGATTTTGATAATTTTGATAAAACACCAGACGGTATTATCTGTAAGCGTTTAGAGTTGTTTTTTAAGAAGTTTCCTCAAATAGATCCGAGAGACTATTTTAAAGCTCCTTATGTAGTTTATAAAGATGAAGAACACTTTCCTCTCAACTTTTACACCACTCAAAAAGCTATAGCTATTTATACCACGGTAGAAAAACAAAAGAAGGAAGAATTACCTGATACAGACAATCAGATTGAAGATATTAAGAAATCTTTAAAGTACATTGCCGGGGTTTGCCTTCGACAAGGAATTACACTTACTAACTACTGCAAGATAAAGGAAGGATACACTTATAAAGTGTTTAACGATTTTAACAACAAACTTATTAACATTTATGTAATGATTAAGTTGCCTTTCTTTGAAAACCAGCTAAACTCTCTTAACCCTCAAGATAAGTTACTTTATCTAAAAGATGCTGCAAATAACATTCAAAAATACAAGATGCGATTGAATTCATCTGTTAGAGCAAAAAAACTTATTGACGAAGGTCTCAAATTAATAACAAATACAACTAATACTATTGATAAAACTAAAAACTAAACTAAAATCACAACACAATCATGAAACCTACGTTTAATTCAAATATGTTCGAAAGCATTAAAAGTGCTCTCGATTCAGCTAAGACAAAGAATACTGGCAGCAGTTTTAAGAATTTATTTTCTATTGCTAAACCAGGTAACTATGTAGTACGTTTACTACCTAATATTAAGAACCCAGGTGAAACCTTTTTACATTATTATCATCACGGCTGGAATAGCATTGCTACCGGTCAATATGTAAGCGTAACATCTCCATCTACATGGGGTGAACGTTGCCCTATTAGTGAGCTATACTTTAAGGTATTACGTGGTGGGACTCCTGACGAGCAAGAAAAGGCTAAGGCTAATCTACGTCGTAAAGAAAACTGGTACGTTAATGTATATGTAGTAAGTGATCCGGTATCACCAGAAAACAATGGTACAGTTAAAGTACTTCGTTTCGGTAAACAATTAAATAAGATTATTGAATCAGCTATTAGTGGTGATGATTCAGCTGAATTTGGTGCTAAGATCTTTGATCTAAGTGAAAACGGCTGTAATCTACGCATTAAAGCTGAATTAGTATCTGATAAGCCAGGTGCACCTAAGTACCCAACTTATACAGCTTCAAAGTTCTTATCACCTTCTGCTGTTGAAGGTTTAGATGAAGATAAGATCCAAGATATCTATGAAAGCATCTATGATCTTAATACTTTCGTAGAACATAAAACACCAGCTGAGTTACAAACGTTTATTGATACTCATTACTATGGTACTGATGCAGCCCCTGTTGCAGCCTCTGTGGTTGACGAAGATGAAGACGTACCATATGATACACCAAAAGCTGTTACTAAACCAGCTGCTAAGCCAGCAGCAAAAGCAGCTCCTGTATCAGAAGATTCCGAGGTAAATGATGATAAAGTTAAGGCTATCCTTGATGGTCTCGATAACTTATAATCTAAATGACTGAACAACAGAGAAGAGAGCAAATTCTACAAGCACGTCAGCAGACCGCGCAACAACGGTCTGCTGTACCCGCTATGTCTGATGCTGATGCTGAACAAATTGCATCACAACAACAAAGTCTTACCAAAGACCAAATGATTGCTATTGCTATGCTTGGTAAGATGGTACAAAATGATATTGGAGGTATTAAAAGGAATGCTATAGGGGATTCTTTAAAGGTTAGTGATGTTGATATGTCTAAAGTAATGCCTTCAGGTATTATGAAAGCATCAGGCATTCCTGTACAGCAAGTACAGCAACAAAGAGCACCTCAACCACCACCAGCGCTGCCATTGGCACCACCACCCTCTGATTTTCAGTTTGTAACATCTTCTGTACAACAGTTACAGTCAGTAAATCAGGTAGTTTCTGACCCTAACCAGTTAGAATTTGATTTAAATAAACAAGCTCGTTACGAAGATATTATAAATGCTATTGATAAATTAGAGAATAAGATTAACATATTGACCGATAAAATTAATACTCTAATAGACTCTAACAATAAAAAAAAACCGAAGATAGCAAATGGAACTTAAACTGGCTAAAAAAGATTTCGCTGATAATTTTTTAAATATTATTAGCAAAGCTGTAGATGTAGCTTGTATTAAGGTTAACAAAGACGGGTTATACGTCTTATGCAATAAACCTGATACAAGTATTATATTACTTGGTAAATATAATTACCCTATTGATATTGCTCAAGAACAATCACTTAACATTGGCGATATTAAAAAGTTATTACGCGTAATTGATTGTATAGAAGAGGAAGATTTTGCTTTTAAAATTAATAGTAATCATTTATTCCATAAATCAGATTCAATACAGTTTAAGTATCACTTTTTAGACGACACTGCTGTACCAAAAGCTTCGATTAAGAAAGAAAAAGTAGAAGCATTAGAACTTGATACGTTTTTTGATATAGACTACCGCAAACTACAAGAAATACTCAAAGCAAGTTCATTTACTACTGATACTAATAAAATTTATCTTTACGGCCAACCTGATGGTGTATATTGTGAGTTAGGAGACAAAGAATCGGCTAATACTGATAGTGTTTCACTTAGAGTATCTGATAAGATTGAAGGTCAGCCTTTAAATCAAGTTATACCGTTTAACTTAGACATTTTTAGAGTACTCACCGGAGTAAAGTTTGAAACTGCAAGAGTGGGTATTAATCTTAAACTTAAAATAATGTCATTTTACGTAAAACCTACCCCTGAAACTGAATTTAAATTTATTATTTCCGGATTAGTTAAATAATGGCTAACAAGATAACAACTCAAAGTTATTTCATCAAAAGACTCAAAGATTCGGGTTATATGGTCTATAAGATGTTTGATGGTTACGGTGAAGCAGACCCTCGTAACTGGACAGTTATGATTGATCCAGGTAATGCTTCGGTATTCTGCACGTGCTATGTTAACCACCATGGTATGTTTGGTGAAACATTTTTTGAATTTTATGATGGCGGTCAATTTATTCCTGAGAGGTTTAAGTTGAAAACCGACTCAATTGAAGTTATAATAAGTTATTTAGTAAAATACGGCATAAACAATAAATCAGAATTATACAATAACAAGCATTGATTAATTTATGATTAATAATTTATTTCCTACACCTATATACGTTACAGATCTACCATCCAATGTAATAGAAAACGTACAGAGCGAGTTCGATACGGTATATAACGAGTACAAATTAAAAAACGAATTCGGAAAACAAGAAGGCTGGAAAGGCACTCATCTATTAAGCGACCCAACGTTTAAGAGTAGTTTCATAAAAGAATATAATTTATTATATTTTCAAAACGTGTTAAAAGATCATGTAACTGTTTATCTTAAGAGTATCAAATACGGTGGTAAGATAGACTATGATATACCTGGATCCTGGATGACATTATCCCGGAAAAATGAATATGCATATACCCACACGCATGGTTCGTATGATATATCGGGAGTGTATTATTACAAAACTAATAGTTCAGACGGTGATATATATTTTAGAACCCCTAACCCCTTACCGTATGCGACATATTGTTATAGCGGGTTAACTACTGATGTATACTACAAGCCAGTAGTTGGCAGGTTAATATTGTTCCCGTCATGGCTTAATCATGGCACTATACCTAACACTACCGATAATGAAAGGGTAAGTGTATCCTTTAATTTAAGATTTACTAAAAAATAAAATATGAAAAACACACAAACAACAGGTGATAATTTTCAAAATTATAATATTATAAACGATATGAGCACACAACCGAATAATAACCTTGAGCACCCAACACTTCCTACAGCTAATAGTAGTATGATTACTACAGAAGAAGACAGGAAAGCAATTATTGAAAAAGCTGCAGAAGCGTATTCATCTTTTCTTGATGCACTACGTATTGATTGGCGTAATGACGTCAATAGTGCTGATACACCCCGTCGTGTAGCTAAGGCTTATGTATGTGACCTTATCAAAGGTTGCTATGAAGGCCCGCCTAAGATTACTACATTCCCTTCAGACGGTTATGATGGTATTGTTAGTCAGATGAATATACCTGTAGTGTCTATGTGTTCCCATCACCATTTATCTTTTACTGGTGTTGCACACGTAGCCTATATTCCAGATAAGAACGGTCAAGTTATTGGCTTGTCTAAGCTCAATCGTATTGTAGAGCATTATGCCCGCCGCCCTCAAATCCAAGAAGGCCTAACAGTTCAAATACATCAAGCAATCGATCAACTCTGTGTTGGTAATCAAGGTGTTGCAGTTATTCTTAAATGTTCTCATACCTGTGCTTGTCATCGTGGTGTAAAGCATCATGGCTGTGCAATGATTACTTCTAAGTTATCTGGGGATTTTATGAATGAACCACAAACTCGTAAAGAATTTTACGATTTCGTTGCATCTGCTGAACGCGAATAATAAATAAATATGGTGAGCAAAGAACAGAAAAACTCTAAACCTTCTAAGAAGAGCTCTTCTAAAAAGAAAGCACAAACAGTAGATGTTCCTTCTTTGCCCGCCGTATTATCTGAAGATCAAAAAAGAATTAAAGACTTAATTTTACATGCTCAAGTAGAGTTTGCTAAAATTAAAAACAATATTGTAAAAGATAAGCAAAATGAAATTGCTGCACTTGAAAGTCAAATAAAGGAATTCATGGGGCCTTTCTTGCTAATTGGATATGATATTAATAATAACCCTGTTGAGATGGTATCTGCTAACTCAACAGCGGAGCATGACGCTTTACTGGAACGGTTCAGAAGAGTTATGTATAAGATAAATCAAAATATCGCTAATTCTGGTGGGGAAGACCCGTATGGTCACCAAAATACTGACTAAGCTTAAGCTTTACTTTCTACCCAAAAATCGCCGTATTTATGTTGTTCTTGAAGGGCAATATAAAGGAGAGTGGTTGGTAAAAGTAAGAGAAGATAAAAACAATATTATGTTTTTTTCATTACCTGATAAACATATTCGTACTATACCTTTAGATGATTATAATTGGGGTATACAAAATAAAGTTTTGGAACCAGTAGATGTTTTACCTGAAAAGGTATATAATGTCTGTTTAGCAGAATACAACCTTAAGGCTACAGATGTCCAAAAAAATAACGCTTTTAATAGACGGAAATAACACCCTTCATCGTACCCACTGGGTAGCTAACATAGGGGGTCGTCAATTAATTAATTCAAAAGGTATTAATACGGGCAGCACATTTACCTTTCTTAAGACTATAAAGTCGTACGTGGATCAATTTAATGCTGATGAAGTTTATATTGCGTGGGATAAAAAACTAACAACAGGTGCGGTTAATTTTCGCAACACTCTAACTGAAGGTACATATAAAGCGGGTAGGAATCAAGAACGCAATAAAGCAGTTTATGATGGGGCAAACGAAATAATTGAAATCACTAAAACTCTTGGTATTAAAAACATATTCCCAGGAGAATTAGAAGCAGATGATGTTATTAGCTGGTTTAGTGAAAAGATTCAAGGTAAGAAGATTATTGTTAGTGTTGATAATGATTTTGCACAATTAGTTAACGAGAGTATATCCCTTTATAACCCAATCAAAAAGGTTCTTATAGATATTAGTAATTTCGAAGAACACTATGGATTAACACCAGAAGAATACCTCTATTATAAGTGTATAGTTGGAGATAAGTCCGACAACATACAAGGTATTGAAGGTATTGGTAAAATAAGAGGACAAAAACTTGCTAAAGCTTTTGTTGCTAAAGATGTTAAAGCCCGGGAACAATGCAACGCGCAGGTTTCATTAAATATGCCGCTTGTGTGCCTGACTTATGGCTTTGCAACGCATCCAAATGAGATAAAAATATATGAAGAACAGCTTTATAACACAAAAGATGTTAAAGCTAATTTTACACGGTTTATTGAATACTGCACTGAACTTGAATTCAATTCTATCATTGATAAAATGAGTAATTGGCAAGCTTCTTTTAACAAAACATCGAATAATGATGTTTTAGCCGGGTATTTTAAAACATTTGAGTAAATAATTGATTATGTTACCAAATACAGTAGAACCACGTCCATCTTCTTGTAGTACATGTGGTCAACCAGCAGTACATCCACGTATTTCACAGGTTAAACGTGGTAAAGACATTGTAACTGAAGCACATTGGATTTGTCCAAGATGTAACAGTAGATTCATGTCCGGAACAGTAAGTATAGTCAACGGTGAAACCAAGAAAAACTAAGAAAATCCTCGACGAAGCGTCTTTTTACACTGGCAGCTACTCCGGTCAACAAGCACCAGAGACAACATCTGCATATGAATTTAGTAAAGACAGTGTTCCTACACTAAACAAGATTGAGGAACTTAGAAATAAGGGAAATAGTATGGGTGTTCCTGAAGAGCTACCTTTTCCTTTTCAAAACTCCGTTAAAGATCTTGCTGATTTATATTTAAAAGCTCAAGATCTAAGAAACAAAGCCCGGGATGCTGCTAAACTACCGTTTTTTAAAGGCAGAGAAGCAAAACTCGAAGAATTTCGCGGTAAATTAAACGGTATAATGGTTGAGTGTAAAAAATTAGCAGCTGATTTACACAATTTTTCTCTTGCACCTAAGTGAATAAGTTCCTCTAATAGGGGATCTTATGAGAGACAAATTAATACTATTAGTTAAATCTTTAGCCGTAACAGCGGCAATATCTGCCTTGATAGGTGGAACTGTTGTATACTTCGGTCACCCGTTTTGGTTGTGGTTTGTAGTATCATTTATTGCTCAGTTTTTAGTGTCTTATATTTCAAATATGTTTTTAGAGTATAAGGCGTTAAGAGAAGCACGGGCAATTAAATTAAAAGAGGCTGAAATCGCAGAACAAAACACAATACGTGTTGCGTGTGCTTCCTGCAAAAAGGAAAGCGATGTAATCGTGCGTACAAATCAAGAAAATAGGTTTACTTGTGGTTTTTGTAATACAAAAAATTCTGTTTATTTAGTTGCAGAAACAGCTGTAGTAACTGATCCTATTTACGACGCACCTTCACTTAAAAATATTTCATTAAATGGAAACGATTAATACAATTACAAATAATAAATTATCACTTTACGAGTTTGCTCGATGGGCAGCTTTATTAGAAGCTGTAAACATTATAGCAGATAAATGCGAAGATAGAGGTATAGACTTTGATAGCCCGGGAGGTATAAAGTATATTAAACCTCTTGATATTCAAGATTATGTTAATATTCGTACTGATGCTTTAATGATAAAAATTAAAACCGCTCGAGAGATCGAAAAAAACTTAAATAACATCAAATGCCTACAAATCGAAAAACAGCTAAAACGCTTGGAAGTAGTAGAATAATTCGTTTATTTGGAGAAATCAATGAAGAGCTGGCTAATAAAGTCATTGACCAGCTTATAAAATTTGATAAAAAAGGTAGAAACGATATACTACTAATTATTGATTCTCCAGGCGGGGATTTAGATGCAACCATCTCAATGTATCAAGTCACGCAGCTATTAAGATGTAATGTTGCTACATTAGCATTATCTAATGCCGCTTCTGCAGCAGGTGTACTTTTAGCGTGTGGTGCAAGTGGTAAGCGTATGGTAATGGAGCAAAGCATTGTAATGCTTCATGATATCAGTCAAGAAATGTCAGAAGATTACCATCGGTGCTTAGAAAGCGAGTTATTAAGTTTAAGAATTTCCAAAAAAATTCTAAATGATATACTTTCAAAACAAAATGTGAAGGATCCTGATACCTTTTTAAAGGCTGAAGCGACGTACGTGTGTGGTGAAGAAGCTATTAAATGTGGTTTAGCAGACCACGTTGTAAAAAACTTTGATGACGTACTTAAAATAGTTAAAATATAATATTATGCCTCAAGAATATATAGTAGTGGATGCATCAATAAAATACATGAATGCGCGTAACCCGCTGGAAGAAGGACTTTTTTACTGTAATGAATCCCACTGGTCTCGAAAACTTGATTTGGCAATAAAATATTCTGATGCAAATAGTGCAATACAAATTGCCAAAAAAATAACTGAAGAAGAAAAATTGCCAAAAAAAGTCTTAATAATTGAGCGTAACGGTAATAACATAGGTGTTGGAGAAATTAAGTTTTAAGAGTTGATTACTTGTATATGTAATCATAAATATTTTTAACTATGCTTATTAAATTAACCAACGCACTACCACAGTATAAAGGACTAACTGTATTATTAAATGCAAACATTATACAGTCTGCAATGCAAAACACTGTAACAAGAGATGACGGCACTCTTGAAACGGTCACAACCGTACACTGCCCACCACACGGTACATGGGAAATTACTGAGACACCTGAAGAAATTTACGATCAGGCTAAATCGCTTAAGTTAGATACTAACACATCAGCTAATTTAGCACAACTTCTCAGTGAAAATCAATCCGGCGCTGGTGCACCTAAAAAGAATCGCAAAAACAAAGATCAAGATCAAGAACAGGCATAAAGCATAATATTGCCTTTAAAAACTTACCCATCAATTTAAATATTGATGGGTTTTTTATGTCATACGGAAATTCATAGCAATACTAATTCTATTTTCATTGCTTTTATTTTTTTCTACCATGTGAGCAAGATTTGATCTAAAAACTATTACGTCCCCTTCTTGAGGTTGTATGTGGTATGTTTTGAAGTTAGGCATGACGAACTGCTCGGGTGGTGGTAGTGGGAACATATCTTTATCTGCTTCGTGACTTCTAAAAATAATTTTACCACAGTTTATAGGTATTTTAACATAGTACACTAAACTGAAATGATTAAGTGTATGTACATGGTATTCTTGAAAGTTACCAGGCTCTGCAATATTTATCCATGCCTCGCTACAAGCCGGTACCCTATTGTTTATACCATACTCTTTAGCAAATTCTTTTACCTCTATTTTACAATCATTAATTAAATTGTTAAAAAGCGGGTCATTGATTAAATTATACGAAGATAGTGTATTGTACGTGTCTCCAATCCAATCAGAATTTAATTTATTGTTTTTCTTTAACTCGTATGCTTTAGCAATATAACGCTCGTTATTGTCTTTATGTTCTAACAAGTTTTTCTTGTAAACAAGTTCCGCAAACATTATACCAGTATTAGAGTTGCTCATCTATTAATAATACATACAATATGTGCTAAATCTACACAATAAAATAAATATTATAATGGTTTTAATACGTAGAGCATCTAAAAACGGTAAAGATTACACTGTTATTATGTTAAAAGGGGAAGAACCTAAATGGATACCCACTACTAATTACGAACACAATCGGATATTAGAGATATATAAACAAGATAAACCATACGAAGGTATTGAGAACGATTTTGTGGATTTTAAAGATTTGTACCGTTAATATATAGTAATGGAGCATTATCACTATAAAGTACCGGGTTGGTTTTCGTACCCGTATTTGTATTCAAATATGGTTAATTTACACGCCGACGGAGCACACTTTGTAGAGGTAGGTTCGTGGATGGGTGCTTCTGCTGCCTATATGGGTGTGGAGATTATAAATTCTGGTAAAAAAATCGTCTTTGACTGTGTTGATGAGTGGTCTGATTATGTAGCGGATGGATTATATATGAAAGAAGTACCTAAGAATCCTGGAGATTTTGTATACAATCTTTTTAAAGAAAATACAGCACCAGTGAAAAATTATATTAACCCGGTAAGACTTACTTCAGGGGAGGCAGCAGCTACATACAAGGATAACTCTTTAGATTTTGTTTTTATAGATGCCAACCATGTTTATGAAGCAGTAATAGATGATTTGAGTGCGTGGTTTAAAAAAGTTAAAATTGGTGGTTTTATTGGTGGTCACGATTATAAAGACGAAGATGTTAAAAAAGCAGTTGACCAGTTTTTTGGAAAAGATAATTATATCTTTGATTACAAAGAAAATTGTTGGTTACATCGCAAACAATGACACGTTTAACTGGTTTAGTAAAAAAGGGTTGGGGTAGTGAATATATATGGGCTACAAGCGACAAGTATTGTGGCAAGCTTATGAATTTTAATACCGGTGCTAAATTTAGTATGCATTTTCATTCAGTTAAAGATGAGTCTTGGTATATATTATCTGGAGAATTTATAGTAAAAACAATAGACCCTAAGGATGCAAGTATAACAGAAACTAATCTTTTACCAGGAGATATGTGGCATAATGAACCGTTGTACCCGCATCAATTAATATGCATATCTGCTGGCTCTGTAATAGAAGTATCAACACCTGATAGTGTTGAAGACAATTATAGGGTTATACCTGGAGATAGTCAAAACACGAAGTAATTAACTAAAAATGAATTATACTGATATTATTAAACAAGCAGTTGAAAATGCTAATGCAGGTAAGAGCAAGCTCACTCAAAGTATTTTAGACTTAGAAGGTATGTCCAGTAATAAGATAAGACACTTTCTTAATAATATTATTTCCTTACAGGAAGGTAAAGCTCGATATCTTGAAGTAGGTGTATGGAAAGGTTCAACTACTATTTCTGCTCTTTATAAGAACAATCCAGAGTATCATACTGCGATAGATAACTTTGTTCAGTTTAATGGGCCTCGTTTAGAATTTCAAAAGAATTGCAGAAAGTGGTTAGATTATGAAAATAGAGTTAATTTTGCTGATATAGGATGTTTTGATATAGATCCTGTACACGATCTTAATATTACTAATATTAATACGTATCTTTACGATGGTGAACATAGCTACGACTCTCAGTACAAAGCTATTACTCATTATGAGGGTGCTTTAGCGGATGAGTTTATTTTAATTGTAGATGATTACAATTGGGATGAAGTACAAAGAGGCACACAAGATGGTATTAGAGATATGAAATTTAACGTACATTACCAAGTACATTTACCGGCTAACCCTGTAACAGTTCCAGGTCGCTGGGGTCCAGAAATATTTGGTGACAAGGCACTATGGTGGAATGGGTACTATGTTGCACATTGCACTAAAACAACTTAACGCGGGAGTAGCTCAATGGTAGAGCACCACCTTGCCAAGGTGGATGTTGAGGGTTCGAGTCCCTTTTCCCGCTCCATTTTATGAACATACATGTTATATCACTACTAAAAGCTATTTCCTGGAGAATATCTGGCAGTATAACTACGTTTTTAGTGAGCTGGTATTTTACTAAACGAGTAAGTCTTTCCTTAGGTATAGCATCAATAGAGTTTTTTGGAAAAATCGGGCTGTATTATATACATGAACGAATTTGGCATAAAGCACTATCTAATAAATCTTAATAGTTTAAAAATATGTTATGTTAAATAAATTTTAATATGCAACTCTCCGATTTAGTAGGTATATTTCCTAATGCTTTAAGTACGAGTATGTGCGACAGATTACTTGATTGTTACGATAAAGCTATAGCAGGGGGTATTACACATGAAGGTACTATAGGAAAAACCGCAGCGGTTACTAACAGAAATATAAAGGATAGTTTAGATTTTGATTTTTATAAAGCCCGTAAAATAATCCCTGATGCAGAGTCTCTAACATTCACAATAAGGAACACACTCAATACTCACTTTAAGAAATATTTGCAAAGTCTTCCAAGACAAGATGAGTATGATAGCACTAAAACATTATATAATAGTGGGGGTTTTTGTTGGCCTATACTTCAAATACAAAGATATAAAAAAGGTGAAGGGCATTATAATGCGTGGCATCATGAAGGGGGTATATTGGGAAATATGCCCGGGGCAGGAGAAAGACTGTTTGCTTTTTTAACATATTTAGACGATGTTGAAGAAGGTGGTGAAACCGAATTTTTATACACCAATCAAAAAATTAAACCAGAAAAAGGCAAAATGATAATCCATCCAGCTGGTTTTCCTTTTGTTCATAAAGGAAACCTTCCAGTGACTTCCGATAAAACAATCCTTATCACCTGGATATGTCAGATGCCCCCGCCCCCTGTGCTACATCCGCACGCAATGAAGCAATCTACTTATTTAGTTTAAATCTTTAAACTCTCAGGTTTGGTAGCGCGTATATAAACCTCACCCCAAACTTCTAACTCACCCATAAGAGCTTGAAACTCTTTTTGAGATAATTTATCTAAGTCTGCTAACTTTGCATAAACTTCTTCTGCCATTTTTTTGTAATGAGCATTAGCCTTATCACAATCTTTATCAGGAGCGTTTTCCATCTTTTCAGCTTCAGCATAAGGTTTAGCTTTAGCAGCAAAGTGAATAGCTGTTAATGTAGCGAAACCACCTTTTTCTTTTGAATTGTGAGCAATCTTAGCAGCACCGGCAGCTCTCTTATCTAAGAACTGTTTAAGAGATTCTTCTGTAGTAGGATCAGGCTGAACACGTTTTTCTAACATTAATTGGTAGTGTTCTGCTAAAACTTTAAGCTGGCTATTCATAGTAAATATCTTATATTACTTATTGTTATTTGACATATTTTATGGGCCTGTACCAGATTCGACTCTGTGACAGATGTATTAGAAGCAAGCAGGATTAGTAAATCCTTTATAAATTACTACAAAAACAAACGGCATTATTCAAAGCCTCAAGAACGCAGTCGCTTCTGTAATGGATTCATTCAATACAAGCGAAAGCTTCGCACTCGTAGCTGCTTAAGCTCGATCGGTTGTAGTATAGATTCTCGCTATATATTATAATCGTCATTCAGCGAGACTGACTATTCAATGGTAGTAGAATAGCAGGAACACTACCAAACAACTTGTATATCAGCACTATGGGTATACATTTTATTAATAGTGCTAAGCTTGTAGAAACTGATAAGAACGTTACGGAACACAGGGGTGCAACTCCCCTCAGGTCCACCACTTTTTTCGCCCTCATAGGATAATGGTTAGTCTACCGCACTTTCACTGCGGGCATCCCGGTTCAAATCCGGGTGGGGGTACCAGTTTATTGCAGTATTACCGGTAGTAAGTAAATAATAAAACTAATATGCATAAAGTAGTCATAGTTGGTGGTGGTACTGCTGGTATTATGTCAGCAGCAATAGTTAAATCAGCGTTTAAAGAAAACGTTGAAGTGACTTTAATTTATGACCATAAAAACCCGGGTATTGGAGTAGGGGAAAGCTTAACACCATCATTAAGAACGTTTATGCAACAAACAGGTCTCAAGGAAGGAGAGCTAATAAGAAATGTTAATGCTACAATTAAAATAGGTTTAAAATTTAAAAACTGGTTAAATGACGGCAAGTATTACTATCATGGGTTTAGTCAAATTAGTGTAGCAGCGCATAATAATTTATCTGCAGCATACGCCATAGCTAATAATATATATGACATGGATAATATGTTTCCGAATTATTATTTTGAAAACCATTTAGTCCCTAAACATACATCTTTTTTACCTAAACCCGCTGGAGCTATAGAAAACCCCGTACAAGCGGACATATTAAACAGTACCACTTTACACTTAGATGCCACGTTACTGAGTTCTTTTTTAATAAGCAAATTTAAAAACAGTCTTAAAATTATCGATGATGTAGTTTTAGACGTAACCCTTAAAGATGAAAGCAATATTGCTGAGCTTATACTTAAAAATAACGGTAAAATTTCTGGAGATGTTTATATCGATGCAACAGGGTTCAGCCGGGTGTTAATGAAACGACTAAAAAACAAATGGAACGATATGTCTGATTGGTTACCTATTGATAAATTTATACCTAACCCTGTACCCACCACACACACTGAATTACAACCTTATACAACTGCTGAGGCAACTGATAACGGGTGGATACTGCAAGTACCTTTACAAAATAGATGGGGTACTGGCTATTTATATAGTTCTCAGTTTACTTCTGATGATGAAGCGTATGAAAAATTTGATAAGTGGTCTAAGTTGACATACGGTAAAAATATAAATAGCAACAAGTCACTGAGTTTTAAAAGTGGCTACTGGGAAGACCAGTGGGTAGGTAATTGTTTAGTGGTAGGCTTAGCCAGCGGTTTTGCAGAGCCATTAGAAGCAACAAACATACATCATACTATTAATCAGATTAGTCAGTTCTGCAAATATTATAACCCTCCAATGTTAGAATGGGATCGAATACCTTATAATAAAATTCAAAAAATTTCATATGAAAACATTTATCTTTATTTGAGATTCTGTTATACAACAGGAAGAACAGACTCTGAATTTTGGAAGTACATGACCAGTACCACACCTGTTATAGTAAAACATTTAGATGATAAATTAAAAAGCGGCTATTTAAACGTACTGGATAACGCAAGCGGTATTATGTTTAACGCTATTAATTTTACTTGTATAGGGCATGGTCTAAATAAGTTTAATGCTGATAAAGTAAAAGATGCACTTATAAAAAACGGTCAATACACTCGATCTGAAAATTTATACAAAAAGCTTATGCGGGCAAGAGACCTGGAAAAGAATAACGTTATTACCAGTAATAATTACATTGATGCCATCCGCGGTAGACGTGGAATAGATGGCAAGTATTTTAAAATACTATAGAAGTGATAGTTTATTCCTATAGATTTTTCTTATATTATATGAAAAAGCTTAACTAAGTATTTGTGCTGGTGACAACATCCAGCATAACAACCAAAGCCCCCGGGCGGCGGTTCTAAACAAAACAACACATATGCAAGCAATAATAATAACAAGTTATCTTGCTGTTGGTGGTCTTGTTAGACTCGCATACGAGGACTATAAGATAGGTAACAGTAAGGTAAAGTCAGAGTTCGTTGAAAGTGTTAAAAAGTTTTGGGTAGGGTTTAAAAAAGCTTGGAAAGAAGCTATTTCAGCCCCACATCAACATCTATTTTAATGCTATATGTTAGAATAATAACGCCCGGTTTGGAGCAATCTGAACCGGGTTTCTTTTTAATTGTAAAAACGTAAGATAGTTATAAATATTTATACTTTATGAAAATATGTGTATTGGGGGGAGGTACAGTCGGGTCAATGACACTGCTAACTATATTTAGATATATTCCGTTCATTGATTTACGTCAATACCCTCAAGCTCATAAAGACGTTGACGTTACATGTATATACGACTCGAATATACCGCACTTACAGGTTGGAGAAAGTGCATCCAGTATTGTAAACAAAACACTCAGTACAGTGTTTAACACCCCTGTAACGGAATTAATAAAAGAATTTGATGCTACAATTAAAACGGGTACGAGATATTTTTGGACTAAAGCTAATGGAAACGTATTTGATGTACAGGTATTATTAGATGATAAAACACCAGCAAAGAGCTTACATATCGATAGTAGTGAGTTCTCTAAATTTGTTATAAACAAACTAAAAACATGCAAATCAAATTTTACTACCATAGATGATACAATAACCGATGTAACGCAAGATAGTAAATCAGTAAAGTTAAAAGGTAATAAAGGGCTATATGAATTTGATTTTTTAATTGATTGTAGAGGTACACCGTCAAAAGAAGATTTAGCTAATAAGGACATTTATACCCCACCCAAATTCGAATATGTAAATTCAGTTATACTGTATCCAGAGTATAAAACTTATAACGAAAGCTATACATCAGTTCATGTACATGAAAATGGCTGGATGTTTGGTGTACCTTTAAGAAAACGAAAGGGATGGGGGTTTTTGTATAATAATAATTTTTTAACTACCGAAGAAGCGATTAAACAATTTTCTACAATAAAAAATATTGATGCGTCTACTCTTAAAAGAATGACATGGAAGCCTTATTATAGAAACAAAGCATTAGATAATAAAATCCTGTATTTAGGTAGTAAATTATACTTCTTTGACCCGCACGGGGCATTACCATTACATTTTTATAATTCTATTGTTTCGTTCGTACTTAGAGGAGTACTTTTAAACGTACAAGACTATGATGAATTTGTTAAAAGTTCAAATACATGGTATTTAAAAAATTTACAGTCAATTCAGGATTTAATCTCTATAAATTACTGTGGACCTAATGATATTAAAAGTGATTTTTGGGACTACGCTAAATCAAGTTCAACTAAATTTTTAAAAGAATCTACACATTTTAATAATGCTATTAAAATGCATAAAAAAGGGTTATTAGCTGGTTACTGGGCATACCCTAAGGAATATTTTTATAGTATTATTAACGGATATAAAATAGATTTAAGTAATTTTTAAACTATACATGAACAAATCAACATCAATAGATATTAATTATCTTTCGTATGCATGCGACTTACAAGGCAATTGTGCTTGGTCCTTAAAAGCAGGTAGTCCTGATATTAAGCAGGTACCTACGCCAACCGATAACAGTACTGCTTTTTTACCCGATAATCCTACTCAATATGCAAGTATTCTTAAACTTGCTGATAGAGCTAATATTACATTAAATGACTTAGTAGTTGCTCAAGGTAGTGAATGCACTGTAGACGTAAACAATAATGTAACTGCTACAGTTACTGGAACATTTGGCAACCCCACACCCAATATTGGCAATCAGGTTTTTAGTGTAAAGGGTAATTGCAACGTTACCATTAATGGTACACTAAAAGGAGCAGGTAATAGAATGAATGCAGATATTCTTGTAGATAACTGGTCTGACCAGGACTATTCCGGTAGCACAGTCGATCTTACTAATGCTAAACACGAAACCGGTAGAAAGTTAAATGTAGTGTATCGTATTGGTTCAAGTAAGATAAAAGGTGATTGTAATAAACTTTTATTACCGTCAATTGGTTTAACAGCTTATTATTATCTTAAACTATTAGTGCGTAAAGTAATGAGAATCAAGCAAGGACAGAAAGGCCCAAGTTTTTTGTAAAATCCTTTTACAAAAAAAAAAACTAATAAAAGTTGCTTTATTTTAGCAATAATATATAAATATAGAGTATGAAGAAACTATTAACATTCCTCACATTAACCTTAATCGCAATCGTAGCAAAAGCTGCTCCAGTTAGCGGTGACTTAGACGTTGGATTTACTTCAAAGTTAATCCAACAAGGTCTATTAGTCGGTACTAACTACGCAACTGCTGGCGTTGGTACAAATGTATACGGCATTGATCTTGCTGTAACAGCATTTGACAAAGTTAGCTCTACAACCACGTACTCAACTGCTGTAGTTGCTGGTAAATCAGTAACAACTGCAACAACCGATGCTTCTGGTCTAAAACGCGTTTATCTTGATGCAGGCTATAAGTTCACGTCTCCTCTCGCTGACTTAACACTCGGTGCAGAATTAAGACATATTAGCTCGACTGAAACCACAGGTGCTAATCACAACCTACTACCATTCGTTAAATTAAGTGGTAGTTGGTTCGGTGGCCATCTTAACTGGCAGGGTCGTGCACTTAACGATACAGTTAATCGTAGCAACAATTATGAATTCGGTGTCAACACACCAATTAATACATTCGGTGCTCTTAAAGTTGTTCCAGCACTTGTTGTTGGCTTTAATGACCCAGGCGCTGCTACCATTGCTGCTCTTAAGAACGTTAAGAAGTATTATCAACCAGGTGTTGGTCTTGAGTTTCACGGCGTAACAGCAAATCTATTTGCTCAACGTACTGACTTAACAAGCTCAGCTAACCAAATTACTGGTTATAACGTTGGTTATAAGTTCAAATTCTAAGCTTAAATAAAGCTTAAACAATTAAATCTCTCACTTCTGTGAGAGATTTTTTTTGTGTTCTGAGATATGGAATTGCATTGCTCTGTTAAGCTTATGCAGAAATTTATCCGGTGCTATACCGGCTTTTTCTTGTAGAATTAATTCTTCTTTTAACACACTTAAAAACTTTTTAGAAAGATTAAAATCTCTCGGATAAAATATCCGTTTTTCTTGTCTTATCATGCCATAGCTTTCCATTAATTCTTGAAATTTCATAATAATTTAAATATATTTACTACATTTACATGATAGTTATATAATATTAGTTAATTAACAGGATATATTTGTTTTAAACTTGATTTAAACCGAATTTATAGTATTATTATATAAATGAAAGCTGAAACAAGTACATCTTCCGAACAACTCGCTATTAATGCTCCTTTTAAAGGAGAAGTACTCGGGTTTTTTCCTATACCGGTAGCTAAATGCAATCTCAGCAAATATTCTGTGTTCAATACAGCCGCTACACAGCTTAAATCCACGAAACTTAAAACACATAATCAAATTTCTTCAAAAAAATTAGCGCATGCGTTTAGTCAAGAAAACTATCTTTTAGAAAAAGAAGAATTTTTTAATATTAAAAATATTATTACTGAAAAGTGTACGCAGTATTTAAATCAAGTGCTAAATTTCGAAGGCATGGCAAAGGTCACTCAAAGCTGGGTGAATTGTAATGCTCCGGGTGATATAACCCACACCCACAATCATCCTAATTCAGTTGTTTCAGGTGTACTTTACCTGGAAACTGATAGTATCAACGGGAATATAACATTTTATAAACATGCTCAAGACAATGGTGCTGGCCATTCCTATTCTTTACTACCATCTATAATAGATAAACCTATTAACCCGTCTTTTTTTAAAGCTTTTGCTACAACACAACACACAGTTAATGTAGTTCCAGGGGATCTTGTCTTGTTTCCTTCTTATCTTTTACATTCAGTGCCTGTTAACAATAGCGCTACAGACAGATGGAGTTTAGCATTCAACTCAATACCCACCCCACGTCTGGGAGCAAGTGAACATTTAACAGAATTAAAGCTAAACTAATTTTATACTTGAATAACAATAAAAATAACTTATAATATAATATATGTCAAAAGAAGAATACGTTAAACTACAAGCTGTTATTGCAGCTTTACAAAAAACCGTGGAAGACCAAGAAAAGATTAATGAAATTATTGATCTACTAAGCAATAACACGGTTGCTGTAGACGAGTCTGCTTCACCTGAAGAAGCATTGCAGGAAGAAACAACGGATACAGATGAATCCGATGAACCTAAAGTAAAAAAACAATACGTTATGCTTGTTTCTGATACAACCGGTATTATCGACAGAGATCTTACTGGGTGGGTTCTTCAGATGCCTGAAGATGAAGACGTAAGAGATGTAGTTGATTGTATAAAAAAGGGCGCATACAACTTTAATGCTTCGAAAAAAGGCCAAAAATACCCGGTTTCCTCAATAGGACAAGCGATCGCTAATGTTGGTAATAAGTTCTTTAAACCATATAACGTGAGTATTAAGACTAAAGAACCAATTCTTATCGTTACAACAAACAACATTCTACCTAAAGGTTGATTATGTCTGGCAAAGGCAGTAAACCACGTCCTTTCTCGGTTTCTCAAGATACATACGGGGAAAATTGGGATAATATTTTTAAAAAAAAGCAACCTGACCATGATAAGCACATGGCTGCTACCGATTGGTCTCAAATGTTAGGAGAGCTACCCGAAGATTACAAAGAAAACAAGAAAAAACGCTCAAAAAACTAAGCAGGAAGTATGAAACCGGACGGGTCATAAACAGCTGGGCACTTAACCCACCCGTCACAGTATACATCTTTAGGGTTTAAGTCAAATAGTGCGTCTGGCCCAAACCAGACGCCTGGTATAATTACCTTTTTTTCGGGATAATTTGAAAGATAAGCACCCCACCACGTAAAAGTTGAATTAGAAATAACGAAATTTTGACATAAAGACAGGAACCAGAGTGCTTTATGTCGTTCGTAGTTTATAAATACAGTATTAGGTAATTTAATATTTTCTCTACACCACTGTAGGTCGTCGCTAACTACAAAAATAGTATCTACTTTAGGTAACATTTCTGCTGCTTTGTGTATATAGCTTGCAGAAATAACTGGATGACGCCGTGGAAAGTTTAAAAAATCACCCCTTCTTACATTAATTACGGCATTTGTTCCGTTTTTTAATTGCGGGTAGTCTTGATATGCCTGGTTAATAAACTCTTCTGTAGGGCCAAATAGCTCTTTTACCTCTTTTGCATAATCTTTAAAATATTTTTCACTTTCAAAATAACCTCTAAATACGGTTGGTTTAGAAGGGTGCGGAGTGTACTGGTTATAATGATATGTTGCGTGTATAGTGTGTACATTTTCACCAGGCTCAGGGGATTTATCCAATAAAAACTGTAGTTTTCTATGTACAGTATCATAATAGTCACTCACTGAAGTATCATGGCGGGGTAATACTAACTGTCTTTTATGTCTTAACGATTGTGCATATACATTAGCTATTTGAAACATTTGATTGCCTAAACGACCAACCATATGACAGGTAACAAAATTGGGTTCAAATTGAGAAGAATATGTACTCATTATACTTTAACAATATTTAATCTCTTATAAGACTCTTCCCAGTGAGTAATACCGGGAGCTCTACCATAAGCATCTAAATCACTTGCACCATCTCTCTGTGCAACAGCTAATGGATACACAAAATACTTCTGTATATCTTTTTGTTGGCCTAACCACCCGTCAAGTACTGCATCCTTAGCTGGAGCATATCTTAGTAGTTTTTTAAAGGCTTTTTTATTATAACCAACAGCATGTGTAGTCAAAACAGTGTTAGCTTTAAGTAGGTTTTCTGAAACTTGCTGTACAGGGTTATCAAAAACATACCCTCCAAAATAAATCATATCCCAGTCCGGAAAATTTTGTAGTTGATCTAAAGCCTTTTCTACGATCTGTAAACCAGTCTCCGGTCCCTTATTATAAAACAGTATATCGTCTTCAAAGACTAATATACGCTCAAAGCCGCTTTGATCCATTTTTAAAAATAAATTATATAGTGACTCGCTAAACGCATAAAAAGATTTAACGAATTCTGGCTCATGAGCAGGAAGTACATAATTTTTTTCTTTAACGTCTATACATTTATGTCTTTCAAAAAAACCTTCGAGTCCAATCGCTTTAATATCTTTTTCAAGCTGGATTCTACGATCAGTTCGTCGATCGAGATTCATATAATATCCTTTTTGAAAAAATTCGTTAATTTTCATTTATATTATCAAGCTGTTATAGTTTGAATAAAGTCTTCCCACATTTGCCCGACTTTATGTGCATTAAATTTGTTTAGTATATAATCTTTACCTCTATTTTGTAAATCTGCTTTTACTTCTGGGTTGCTTTCAAGGTAATTAACTGCGTCAGCAATTTTTGCTGTATTGTCTCTAAATATACCCTGTTCATCTTTAGTTAAAGATTCTTTTTGTATTTTTTCTGGGTCTGCACCGTTTGGAAAATCAATCCATTTGCAGTAACCATCAAAGTTTTCAGGTAATGCTCCTAAAGGATACGTAATTGGTATAGCACCTAATGCAATTGCTTCAGCTACTACACAAGAAAATGTATCTTTATGAACATCTTGGTAAGGAGTGTACAGCGGGTAGATAAAATACTCACTTTCAGCTATGTGCGTAAATAATGTTTTTTTATCTACCCCCTCATGCTTATAAAAAAACGAATCCTCGTGAGGGTGAGTACAAAGCAAGTAATCAAAAGCGTGTAACTCAGCATCAGGCCAATTCAATTCTCTTAATGTTTGAACCGCTACGTTACCACCTCTTGGCCATGCAGCATGATAAACTACCTTATGCTTCTTTTTTACTGGTTTAATATCTAAAACCTCGTTAATAATATCGTCCATTACTGGGTTAGGTATTAGAGTACTAATAGTGTTATCATAGCGACTTTTTGTAGCTTGAATAGTATGTTGATTCATACTTTTTTCCCAATTAGATATATTAACAAACCCCAGTCTGAGCTTATTGTTTTTTGCGTATGATATTAACTCGTCAATGCCGTATATCCACTGCATATGGCACCAGTATATTAAAGCTTTACTGACTGTTATCGGTAGTTTAACATAATCATGAAACCAAAGACTACTAATAACTATATCAAAATCTTTATTTGCAATATTAGTAAAATCAATGTCTGTGTAATACACACCTCTAACCTTTTTACCAGCATTAAAATACAATCCCTTCTCGGCATATGCTTTTTCAAGTTGCGGCTCAAGTTTATCTGATGTAACCACCACTTCATGTCCGAGCAATGCCAGTTGTTCTGCAACAATTATAGTACTACCATCAGTACCAGAACCACCACCATTACCGTACCGTAACGTGTCTCCGTCTAAATAATTACTTCTACGACTGTTACCTATTAATATAAATGCTATTCTCATAGTTTAACTATTTAAGTTCTTTTCGTATCTTTCGCTCCACCCTTTATTTTTCCAGTGCGCGTACATTACTATTTTATATGGTTTGTCAATACTACGAAAAGTAGCGTTATGTGTGGTTATTTTAAAACTAATATAATCAGGATCCTTTTCTGTATTAAAATCTTTACGGTATAAACTACCACCACTCTGTGTCTCAATACCAAATGTTATAAACTCGAGTGTATCGTTTTCTGGAGCTTGTTTTTTAAAGAATTCAGCATCCCAACTACATGTAAATCTGTGCTCTCTGGATATAAACTGATTATCATAATCAATTGGATTTGGTGGTTCTTGTACCTTTAAAGTGTAGTCTTGAATACGACAGTTTTTAAAATCAAACCCACCGTATATTTCATACTCCCGCAATGTACGTTCTTTACCTAAACCATACACTCCCATATCAATACCATGTTCTTCCTGTCCGAACAACTGACGAGTCTTATTACGCGCGTATATATCTCTTTCTCCTGAAGTCTTGCCGGTATATTTTTCTGTACCGTGATCATCCCAGTGCTTTACTCTATAGTTACGTGTGTATTCATGCCAAATGTATTGACGGTACGGGCTAAAGATGTCATACCCGTTTGTCCATGCTCTCACACTCATTGTAGTTTCCTCTGTATAACCACCGAAATATATGTCCGGATCATATGGTACTTCGGCAATAAATTTACCAGGTGCTAAAAAGAAATGACCACTAATGGTACGCGCACGTATAACTTTATTACGTTCTTTATAATCTTGTATATAGTATGGCATGCTCATTAACAGTTTATCCGAACTAAACTCATACTGAGACATTAAACATGGCCCCATATCTGTTATAGGTTTTTCCGGGTCAAACGGTGTACAATAAGTAGAAATTATAGGTTTTTTAGAAACCGCTAACGCTTGCTCATAGTCTTCTAACAACATTTTATCCCAATCTTGAGCAAACCGGTGATGTGAGTCTAATTGTAGAGTGAGTTCTTCTCCATCATATAGAGAGTTAGTTAAATTACGTGCCCACCCTAACCCCTCACTTTCAGTGTATTTCTTTTTAATAACTCTATAATTTGGTTTACCATCATAGTAGTTAGGGTCTTCATCTGGACCGTACTGCCAGCAAATACCAAATGAAAATTGTTCCGGGTTAGCAGCTTTTGCTAACATATCGTTAATTGTTGGTATTAGTTGCGGGTCTCTATAAGAAGCAAATTGTACAAAAATACGAGGTTTCTTGGTTTTCTTAGCCATAAAAGTAATTACGAGTTGTTTACAGTATTACCACTGTTTTCTTTTTCAAAATCATGTAAAGCTGCTGCTATAACCTGGTGCATATCATAGTATTTGTATTCTGCCAATCTACCACCAAATAATACATTAGGTAATGCTTTAGTAAGCTCTTTGTATTGATTATATATTTTAGTATTTTTTTCATTATTAATCGGATAATAAGGCGTTAGATCTCGTTTCCATTCTTCTGGATACTCTCTTGTAATTAATGTATGGGGTACATTTACCCAATCAAAATGCTTATGTTCAATAATACGAGTGTAAGGTATATCTGCAGCTGTGTAATTAATTAATGCATTGCCTTGATAGTCCTTAACTGGAACTACTTCATGCTCAAATCTTGTAGTTCTATAATCTAAGTCTCCAAACTGGTAACTAAAGTATGCATCAATCGGACCAGTATATAGTACTTTCTTAGCTATTTTATCCCAGTTATCTTTATCCGCTAAATAATCGGTATTAAGTTTTACCTCGATACCGGTGAGCATTTTTTCTATAATTTGTGTATAACCACCTATTGGTATACCCTGGTACGTATCAAAGTAATAATTATCGTCAAAATTAGTTCTTATTGGAATACGTTTAATAATAAACGTTGGTAACTCTTTAGGATCGGTTTTCCATTGCTTTTGAGTATAACCCTTAATAAACGTCTCGTAAAGCTCTGTACCTATTTCATTGAGACACCACTCTTCCAGATTTTGCGGGTTATCTATTTTTACTTTACTTGCAAGGAGTTTTTTAATTGCTTCTTCTGGTGTTTTTACACCCCACAGTTGATACAAAGTTAACAAATTAATTGGAAACGAATAAAGCTTATCTTTATAACTTACCTTTGGTCTATTAACAAAGCTATTAAATGTAGCAAACTGATTAACATAGTCCCAGATCCTTTTATTAGATGTGTGAAATATATGCGGACCATATTCATGTACATTAATACCATTAACATTTCTTGTATAAATGTTACCACCTATATGTTCTTTCTTCTCAAGTACTAAGCATTTTTTACCTGCTTTAGTAGCTTCATGTGCAAAGACTGAACCGTATAAGCCAGATCCAACTATAAGATAATCGTACATTCAGTATTATTATATAATAATACCGTAGTTATTCAACTTATGGTCCGTTAATCGGTGTAGATATTGATCCAGCAGAATTATGATGTGTTGTTGGGCTGCTTGCTGCTACAGCTGCATTAGGTCCATTTACAGCTGCTGCTGCATTATTTAACGTTGCAGGATCTGCTACTAATTGAAGTGGTAAGTTCTTAAAGTAATGAGTATGTGCTTGATTGATTACCAGCGTAACCGTATCACCACTATAAATTATACCACCGCCTGGCTTGCTAATTTGAGCACCTGTATCTGTAATTTTAGTAGACTCAGTAACTTGAAATTCTACAGGTGCAGTAACATGTTGTAAGTATGTTTCACCTTTAAGATATTGACCACCACCAATAACTACATTTTGACTTACACCCAAATTATCGTCAATAACTACTTGTTGACGGTTACGCGTTCTTAAAGTCATTATATTAGCTATAACAGACAAATTAGTACCACCATCAATATTGGTATCATCTGAAGAAGCAATATTGACCTGTTTACCAGCTAATGCCATTATAGTACCACCCATATTAATAGGGCCGGTTGTCTTGATGTCTATACCACCTGAACCTACCAATAAATTGTAACGATTACCAGCAGTTACTGTATAATTACCACCAGGCATATCATCAATATGTGTATACTCAATAGCAGGTATTGTAGTAGTAACTTTACCGTTATTGTTATTATATTGCGTTATTGTTTTTGCAGTACCATTATATCTTGTACTTGCAAATTGATTGAATACTAAACCTACATTGACGAGTTTGTGCTTGGTAATTGTTTCAATATAATTTCCACCAAAACCGAGTGCAGCTTCAGCTTCTGCTAACGCATTTGCTTGAGTAGCTATTGTACCTGCAAGTTCGTTCTTAGTAGCTGTACTTTCTGGTAAAGCTAAAAGATTAGCTATAGAAGTATAATAACTAACCCACGTATTCATTGCAGCGGTATTCAAGGAACCAGTTTTAACATAATAGTTACCTTGTATGATATTATCAAAATCTCTACCCACCCACAAATTATTGTGTCCTTTTACTGTTTCAAATTTATCTCTAAGTGTTAACAGCTGTAAATTCTCAGGAGTAAACAAAGAGTTGTATTTGTTATTAAATTCTAAAAACCCTCCAGCAAAGTGTGTAACTTTAAATGATTCTCTATCTGTGGTGTTAATGATTTCTATTGCTGCACCGCGCTGATTAACAACCATTTTATTACGGTATGTTTCAGTGTTAACGTCGTTTGCATTTCTGACATCTTTACCCACACTTTCAAACGTTTGAGGGTAGTCTTGAAATGTACCATCATCGGAACCAAATATACTTGCAAAATCATCTTGACCTAAAGAAGTTCCCATATACACTGGGTAAGTTGGAACCCCATCCCTAAAAAATACCCAAACATGAGCACCTACATTAGGTATGGCAAATACACCTTTAGCTGCATTTGAGTACGTCGAAGGTCTGTATTGAGTACCAGTAGGGTTTATATTATTGGTACCGTTAGCTACAGTATCAGTAAAAGCGTCTGTTAATTTAGTAGCATACTTTTCATAAACAAACCCAGGCTTTTCACCCATACGCTCGTTGTTTAAATTGAACTGAGTATAAGAGTTTGAAAAATTTGTACCAGATAAACTATAAGGATACGTAGCATCCGAAACGGTAGCTTTGTCTGCGTATGCATTATATGTACCAGATGAACTTTCCCCTGCAATAGGCCCACAATACTCTGCCCAAGGTAAACTATCTCTTAAGTCATTAATAATTAAACTTAAGTCTGAATTTATATTGATACCTGGAAACTTAAAATTTCGATCCTGTTGTGTGATTTCCCATTTACTATATACGCCAGCATTAGCATGCGGTACCCACACTTTTATACGCCCACGATGTTCCGGGTCGTTATTAGCTATTACTATACCAAGATAAATTGACGGAAAAGTTTTCATGTTATTGCAGCCATTGTCAGTTGGGTCTGGTTACCTATTGTTGAATTAGTTAAATCTACATTTATTTTTGTATCTCCAATAGTAGATGTATCTTCGTATTCTATTTGAGTGGTCCAGTTGTACGGTACTACTAAATTACCTATAACAGTATTATTGAAAGGTAGGTACGCATTTAGTACAGGGTAAGTACTGTTAATACTTGCAATAAGAATATTATTAGTGTTTATAATACGAGTTAAATCCGTATCTGCCATTATTAGGTTACCGTTGTTTGGACTTGTATCTGTACCGGTGGGCCCAATATTAGCAATATTATTAACAAACAAGGTATTAGCTGCTTTGTAGAAGTTCTTTATTGTTGTGGATATTCCTGCAGGTAATAGGTTATCTATAATAGTATTATAAGGAACTGTATTTGTATTGTTTTGATTGTTTACCCGGGATATATACACTAAGCTACCTACTGATTCAGAGAAAGGCTGATAGTACGTGGGTTGTGTTTGAGATATAGCACTTAACACTAATGTATTTGAATAATACATTGCTTCATCCCACCAATATTTGCTCCAAAAATATGGTAAATTACCCAAATTAATACCATCTAAATTAAACGCTGGATTATTAGCAGAAGCGCCTGCTAATTGTGTAAAAAAATCAATTTGTGAACCAATTGGATTTGACGAATGATGAGTAGCATAATATGCTTCTGTAACTTGCATCTGCACATCAAAGCCAGAAACACTATATCCTTTCCAGTAAAAGGTAGTGTTGTATAAATCATACGTTCTGACAAATGTAGCCATTGTTATTACTTATCCCTGTTGTTCAGTTGTTACAGTACATCATCTGCAATACGTGTGTTTTTATCCGCATGCGGTTTTACAGCTGTAATGTTATTAATATAATTGTTTTGTGTAAAAACGTGCTCAACTTTTATAATATACCATTGTCCTAAGAACTTTTCATCAAAATCAGAATCTACTGCTCCTGTTTTGCGATCCAAACCAATAAACCTATTACATTTACGGAGCGTTGTACCGGGTGCTGTAAAATGTAAACACTGATTTAAAAAGAACCCCGATTTTAGTATAGCGTTTCTTGCTTCAGGATAACGTTCAAGCTTTGTACTACCATATGAATACGGTTGTTTAAACGCAACGTTTTCGGTTTTAGTTTTATTTAAAGATAGCAGTGCAGTGGGTTCTTGATTATATGAAAACTTTTTAACATAGTTGTCCTGAAAATAACTCTTGATACTATCTACTGTATTATCGGCGTAATCTATATTAAAACGTTTATCTTTTATGCTATTACTTGCGCACGGCATATTAATAAGCATAAACGCATTATCAATAGCAGACATATCAACGAATTGATAATTATCTATAGCACTTTTGCCACCAAAATTTAAGTTAAGATAGGTAGTATTAGATTGAGGGGTTTTATATAATGAAGGTATTATAACACCGGTTTGTGTAGCCGTTGTTAAATAAAATTGTTCAAGTTGATAGGGACCGGCTACCTTGTTAACAACTGCCAGTGAGAGTTCATTAGATAAAGAAGTTAAGTTCCATTCTTTAGTATAACGATCTCTATACAATAAAGGCACATCACCATCTATTTGACCAGATTTCTTACTGGCCACGTGTCTATTGAAAAGATATTCTAAGTCATCAATAGAATTATTGTTTGTGGGTGGTGTATAAAAAATATTACTCGCACCAGGGTCCCAGAATTGATTAAACTTTTGTTCACCGCTTCTTTTATTAAGAGTGTATTGTATTAGACCTTTTATTGCTTCCCCTGTAGGAACCTTTCTTTTATTATCAGGCAATACACTCGACTTACCGTTTAGTTCAGGATAAAGAGAGTATAACACATTGTTAGTATTCCATCCAGAAGAAGTAGACTCTGCAAACAATTGATAATCGAGTTCCCAGAAATATAACTTTACAAGTTTTTCATTTGGTTTCGTGTTAGGTATATCTTCTATATCATATACAGAGAAAATATAGTTAAGCTCCCAACCTGCTGACGGAAACGGGTCTGAATCGATACCCGCTGTAGAATCATCATAAACTGGTTTAATATTAACCAACAATAAATCTCTACCATCGTTACGAAACTTATAATTAGCAGCAGCTGATACCCGCTCATTAGGGCGTCGCTCAATCATATTTTCGTTGTTATTAACAATTAAGTAACCCCTTTTAAACCATTCCCGGGAATCTTCTTCAATTGATAGTTCAACTAACGCAGCTGTATTAATACCAAAAAAAGTGTCTTTGGAGTTAAATAAAGCCACGCCAAACTCGTACGTTTGATCATTAACGCGTAGTTTTGTAGTTGTTGGTGCTGCAGCCATTAAATCTTAGTATTTTGTAGTTCAGCTATAACCAAACGAGCATATGTAGGTGTTAAATACTTTAAACGTGTTCCTGCTACAGGAAAATGTACTGGGTTTTGTATCTTATTAAGAGAACATATTACCCACCACAATAATGTGGTTCCGTATAACTTATATGATATTAATGTCCATGGCATGTTGTTTACAGGCACAGTATATGTACTATAATAAGCCTGTTCAATATCATCCGGGAAGTTAACTTTAGCTAATATATTGTAAAAATAATCGCTATTGTCGTTTTGATAAACATTAAAAATATTTTCATAACGAAAGCTTTCGAGGGCCGGTAAGTTACTAATATTATTTTGTACTAAAGGTGTTTGATTCATATTTTTATGTTACAGTAGAAGCACTTGTTGTTATTGTTATTTTTTGAGCGGGGTCAGCGTTTGATAGAAACGTATTACGTGTGTTTTTTAGTACGCTCTTAAATTTAAGAGATACACTATAAGCTTCAGGCATTAATTTTACATCGGGGCTACTATCACTATAATTTGTAATTATTTCCCCTGTATTAAGATTAATAAGTCTTGTATTGCCTACGTTTTTAATAGAAATACCTTCAAGTGTTGCTAATGATAATAATTTGAATCCAGGTATATCCACTCTGTATAAACAAGGGGCATCTAAAAAGTTTATACCTTTTCTATTTGGTAAATTTTGATAAGTTAATATAAAGCACAATTCCCAATTTTTACGTAATGAATTTGAAGTTTTGGGATCTCCGTCATCAATAGTATTATAAAGATAAAAAGAAAATTCTGCTTCTTCTTCTCCAGAGGAGCCACCATACGCTTTAAGCTCTTCTGTTTGTTTTGCGCCTGCAGTTGCAGCAAACGCGGCGTCCACTAAACCGCTTGCAACATCGAAACCACCTGAAATTACACCTTCAGCTTTATTTGCAAGCGTTGTGGTTAAAGATCCACCCCCACCCCCACCTGCAGGAGCAGCAGGTGGTTTTGATCTTGCTGTAACAGACTTAAAAATCTCTCCTAAACCACCAGCAACTTTACCTACTGCCTGACCGAAAGCTCCTGTAGGTGCAGCCCAAGTATTCTGTACTTTGGCCATATTATCTTGAGTAAAGTACGGCAATGTATATACAAAACCTGTATTTTCTACCGCATACAACCCTTTATATGGATCCATAAAGTCAGAGTCGGTTGGAGTAAAATCGAATTTTTTAGCTTCATCTAAAGCTGAAGTTGCAACTTGTGTAGCCTTATCAACTGTTGCGTTAGTAGCTTCTTGTATAGCACTACCTATTTGTCCTTGTCCGGTCACTGTAGCTGCTGTCTTGATAGATTGTCCTGCAGCATTTGTAAAGCCTTGAGCCGACTCTATACCACCTACTTTATTTGCTATTGATAGGTTGCTAACTTGACCACGTATACTATACAAATAACCACGTAGTTCACTCGACTGTGTTTGTCTGTATTCAGTTAAAATCGCGCGTGGTATGTGTTTACGTCCTGGGCCTGGTGGTGTTAATGTCCACGGGAAATTTTCAAAAACATCTATACTCGAGTTACTTTTTGGAGTTAATAAAGGTGCTCCTAACTTATCCGGAGACTGTACCCAATCAAACAACACACCAGTGTAACCTGGTGGTTGAAAATTATCATCATCGGTGTCTTGATCAACTGTATATGTAGATGCTGGCATTTTATAATAAACCTCTCGAATATATCATATCTTGTCTATACTTATTACGTTCTATGTAAGGTACATCTCTACTACCTGTTGTTTGTCCGGATTGTGTAGGTACAACGCTGTTTACAACTGTTGTGCTATTACTATTTGCACTGCTAACTGTATTGGTTGCTCCTATAGCGCTTTTTTCAATTACTCCGCGTAACTGTATTAACTCGGTTTTTATGTTAGTTAAAAGATCTATTTGAGAATCATAATAACCTTCCGGAACGGCTTTTTCTAAATTTGTTTCTGACGTAGTTGTTGCTTTTACTGTAGATAACTTAGCAGCTTCAGTAGTAGTAACCCCGGCTTTTGTTTTTTTCTCAGCTTTTTGTTTATCATACTGAGCCATTACATCTGGCGGATAAACATTACCAAAGCTAATTGCTTGATCCATTACAGCTATTTGTTTATCTGATAACGGGCCGTTCGGCTTTACTTCTTCGTTAGCAATTAAAAACCTTGTTGTTTTTGTTGTAAATGAACCGTTAGCAGCTGTTGATGTTGTTGTGGCTGCAGAAGCACCTTTAGTAGATGCCTGCGCAGTAGTGCTGGTAGTAGCCGCTACAGAAGCTACTAATGCTGCAGAAAAAGCTACCGATTTAGCTAAGCCAGTAATAGATTTAGATGCACTTGAAAGTATATCTGAGAATAAGTTATCTCCGGTAGGTGATAAAACGTCTTTAAGATCTCTAAGAACGTTTATAAACATCTTAATTGGATCTAAGTCAACCTTCACACTACCAAAATCTGACATGCTTTGTTTTATAGCATTTAAAGCTGCAGGTATAGTACTAAAGTCGACCGCTTTATCTGCAATCTTGGCTAATTGTTTTAACGGATTATTATCACCCGTAAAAAACCCAACCACACCAGCCATTGCTCCAGAAGCTGAAAAACCTAATAAAGAAGCAGCAATAGCCCCAATACCTAATGATACTGAAATTAATTTTGCTCCACTAATTGCTGCTATACGTTCAAGTGTGTCTGCTACAGTAGTTAAAACACCGGAAACAGTATCCCCGATAGTCTTTATTACATTTTGAACTGTATTCCCTATAACAGATATTATGCCTTTAATACCGTCGATACCCTTTACAAATATTGTACGAATAGTGTCAATTATATTACCAGCAAGATCTATAATACCTACTAATACATCGGAAATACCTTGTACAGCTGTTTTTAGAGTTTCTGCAAGATCTTTAAGTACGGGCCCGACTATGTTTAATGCTTTGATAAGGGCATTACCTAAAAATGTTATAAGTTTATCTATAATAGGTAATAATCCCAATAGTACAGGTTTTAATAAATTAAATGCACCCACTAATACGTCTTTAATAATTCTACCGAGTTCAACAAGTTGTGGCACTATTACCTTTACAGCTTCCATTACTGCTTGTACAATTTGCGTTACATAAGGAGCAATTGCAATTACTGCTTCTTTAATTAAAGTTACTAATTGCACTACAAACGGAGCTAATTGAATAAGAGCATCCTTAACCGTCTTTACAATCTCTATAATAATAGGACCAGCAATTTTAGCGAGATTAGTAATAGTGGTTCCTACTTCTTTTATAACAGCAATTACATACGTACCTATTACTTTAGCTAATTCAATAATAGTAGGTCCAGCCATTTTCAATACTGTACCTATTGCAACACCAATTGCTTTAAGCATATCTGGTATTTTATCTATAGCGTGCATCAGTACTTTACCTATTACATCAGCTATCCTTATAAAAAACGGCATTGCTGCTTGTATTGCAGGTACCGCCAATCTAAATGCAAGTGCAATACCATTAATTGCAAGTATTATTAAACCTAACCCTATAGCAACTTGTGGATTAGCTAACGCAGCTAACCCCGGTCCGAGTACCTTTAAACCAGCACCGATACCGCTAAGAAAATTACCAATACCCTTACCTAAAGCTTCTATACCAGTACCAACACCTTCTGCAAGCGCTTTAATACCTGTACCTAAACTTTTACCGAAAGCTGCAATTATACCTGTACCCTCTGCAGTTGCAGATGCACCTTCTGGGCCAGCCTTAGCCTTTTCTTTTTCTTTATCGACTCCAGCAGCAGCACCAGGCGCAAGTATAGATTTTAAAGCATTTAATGCTCCTGGGTTTATTGAATCAAGAATAACAGGTTGAGGTTTACTCTCTTTTAAAGCTGCTTCTGCTGCAGCAGCGCCCTCGAGATCTGTATTTGGAGCTGTACCAGTAGCTGTAGAAGCAATATTATCTTTTAATTGAGTAGCTGTTTCAGAAGCTAATTTTTTATTTCTATCAGATGCATCTTTGTCATCTTTAGCTTTACGGTCTGTATGTTTTTTCTCTTCTTCCTTTGCACCGTAATCTTTATCATACTTTTTAAGAGCATCAATAAAAGTGTTTTGAAAATTTAAACCTATAGACTTGTTTAAAGTACTAAGTGCATCGCTTTCGGAATTCAAACTCGCAACTATTTTTTCATGACCTTGTATGGTTGCATTCTTTAAAGCTTCAATTTCTGCTGGTAGAACGTTTTTAGAAACGTTAAGCATTTCATCTAACCATTTTTGAGGTATTGGGCCAGAATCCTTAGGCTTTAATGTATTCATTAAAGACGCAATAAATCCCGGATTGTTAGTTTGGTTGCTGCCCTCGTCAGCCATATACTATATACTTAGGTACTGAATGTACCTTAGTTATTATTAACTAACAACAAACAAAGCGCTGTCCACTACAACAGTAATATCATCTACACTTTCGTTAGTATCTATATCAGTACCAGTTACTGTTAACAAATCCTTCTGTAAAATAACATAACTTTCCATATATTTCATAATGCCTTTTACTACAGAGCTTGGAAGCTTTTCGAGTATAGCAAGACGTTTAGTAAACGGTAAAGTTGTATAATCTAATTGTTGTTCTTGATTATTGTAGTTAACGGTGATACTCTTAATAAATTTTGATACCTCACCCACAAACGCATCACCTAATGTGTCTGTCAGTTGAGCGTTAAGTACTTGTTGATCATTGATTGTTTTTTCTCTAAGCTGCTTTTCTAAGTTATATTGATCAACAAATAAAGGTGTACCTACTGAAACGGTAAATTGGGAATCAGTAACTGTATCTGCCGCTAAAATATAAGATTTAGCTTTGAGTCTATCTACTATGTTTTGTAGATTAACTTTAAGTCTACGATTGTTTTGAGTTGTGGTATAGTCCACACCAGAAGTTGCTACTCGTAACTGTATAGCAATTGCTGCACTATCAATTGTAGTTAAAAGTGGTATAATGTCTTTCTCTAAACAATTTTCTTGTAATAAATTAAAATATGCAATAGTAAAACGAGTTTGAAATACAGGGTTGTCTACAGCTGCTTTTAAAATATTTTTCTGTTGACCTGTACTAATACTTTTAAATTTTACTTCTCTTTGAAGGCTTGGAACATATACCGAAATAGATACTTCTTTATTAATTGTATCCAATACGGATAGAATGTCGTTGTAATTATTGCTCATATAAAGACTTATAGTGAGAATATTGTTTATCAAGCAAACTCATTAGGTATATTACTTGGTATTGTTGCCGGTTTGCCGTCGAATCCAGGGCCTGATTTTGTTTGAGAGGTATGTGCACTGTTTTCTTTTTCAGTTTGCTGTACAAACAAGGTCCAATATAGAAGCTGTTCTGCAGGTGTTATTCCATCAACATATTCTGCAGAAAAATTAGCTTTGCTTACTAAATTTAAATTTAACTTATACAAGTTAATTAAATCATCATTGAAAATAAGCTTGCAAAATTCAAGTAATACTGTTGTATCAGTTGATACAGGTAAATCTATTACACCAATATTAGTATAGGGTGACGTAATTTTTAATAAATTTATTTTTGTTATATTTTCTTCTACTACTGTTAAAGACTCAATAACTTTAGTTGCCAAAGTAAGAGGTAGTTTTTCTATAACTTCTACTCTTTCCAAAAAATTAATGTTTTTAAAAAGCAATGCTTTGTCATTAACGGTTATCGAGTCTATACAAGATGCTAATTGATAGCTAAACTTTTTTTCAGGTACTATGTTAACAAAATAAATTTCATCTTTAGCTTTTATAATACTATGCGTTATAGTAATGCTTTCATGTATAAGTGTTTTGGTATAATTTATATTTTCCAGCTTTACTATTAAATCTTCTATTTTTATAGTGTAATCAAACTCTTTTTTTGTATCCGGGCAAGTTGCTTTGAGATTTAAGTCCGGACTTATGCAAATAGAACGCGCCTGTAACAATAGCATAATCTTATCTACAACATTAAGTCCTTCCTGTAATATCCCGGGAGAAACGTGTTCAATTACTTGATTTAGATGATATATAAACTCCGTTGTATCATTATTATATAAGGATTTAACCAAGTCTTTATATAACTTGGATGTAATTTCATTTACTTGGATTTTTTTATTATTAAATCCAGGTAGCTTAACTCCGTACGTAAAAGCCATTATAAGAACTTACTTTAGATATTATGTTTGTCCCTGTCTATACGTTAATTGGTAGTTATTAAATACAAATTTTACTGCCTCTATTCTTATTTCTGCTTTACCGTAAGAGTATGAAGTTTCTCCTAACGATACCGGAGCACATTGAGTGAATTTGAAGATTTTTCTAATACTCTTGTTAGAAGTATCATTGTTGTTTTTATCAAAAAACACTACAGATATATCTGTTCTTACGTTTTGTGTTGAACCAGACGCCCTTGAAATTAAACCATAATGCCCTACTAATGTTATCCACGGCCGCACCACGAAGTCAATAAAAGACTTATTTGTTTCTAAAAAACTTACTGTTATATCACTATATTGTGCGCGTCCTGTACTAACAACACCAGATAATAAACCGCCACTGGGTCCTGCAAGAGGGTCATTACGTTGCGTGCCTACACTCTCTCCCGGAACGTTGATACCTTGTGCAAATAAACACACATCATTACCTATTGTTTTGTTTTTTTGAGAATCTAATTCATTTTGTAAGTCTTTAAGCGTAGAAAAAACTCCCCATCTATTTTCGAGTGTGTTCCACACATCTTGCCCAGCAGTTAATGCACCTGGCAAATTAAACGTTATAAAAAAATTAGAATCAACCGGTATTTGAGTAGCTGGGTTACTCAAAAACTTTATATAGGTGTTTACCTCGGAAGGTAAGGAACTACTATTAGCTTTAGGGCCTATTATTGTTGTAGCCATTTATTAGCCTTTAAATAAACCATTTACTATGTCGCCAACCTCGTTAGTGACAGCTTGTGTAGCTGTGTTAACTAAATTATCTGCTACGCCCTCAAGTGCACCTGCTACGCCGTTAGCTAAGTTAAGGCCACCTATACCAAGACCAAACGATACTCCCGAATCAAAACCCGGTTCCCAATATTGATAAGCTAAAGTAGCTTTTATTTCTTGTATAGCCCCGGCTTTAGTTAAATCGTATGAAGTGTCTTCGATCTTTGTGATAAAAGCCCCTAATAAAGAATACACTCTTACTTCCTGTAATTGATCATCAATAAGAGAAATTTGTATAAGATTTGAATGTAAATCTCTTGGTTCCATGTTACCTTGCGATGTTCGTTCATCAAAAGTAACCCTCATCATATCTTCTAAAAACTTCCTTAAGTCATAATCTTGAGTACAATAAAATGTTACTTGCCAATTATTATTACCATCAAACTTTACCGTACCAGGTATTTGAAAATCTAATCCCATGAATGGAGCGGTTGTAGTACTAATTGTTTTACCAGGTAAACTTGCGGTTTTTAAAAATACTAAATTATCAGGACCGAGTGAAACGCCATTTACTCTAAACGTTGTTATTCTAAATTGAAAATCCCGCGCAAATCCGCGTTGTGTGGATTGTTTGTAAAAGTCCCTAATTGATTGTCCGTAAACGGCGCCCATATATAATATATACTTACACTCAAGAAGGTAATAAATCTTCTGATGTTATATATTGAAAACCTAATGTTGCTGTCATTTTAGCTATTTCTCCCGTAGAGCCTAAGTTATAGGTCATGCTACCTATGTTTTGTAAAAATGCTCCCACTAATTTATATTTGCGTACAGCTGGATAAGTGTTAGGATCATTTGGCCCTGAGTTGTTTAATAAATCTAACTCTACATTACAATCCCACCAATTAGGGACAGCAGATTGAGAGGTATGTTCATTAAAGGTATCTACAGACCACTTTTCAAATACATTTCTCAATATATAATCTCTATCACAATAAAACGTTACACTCCATGAACCAGCTGCTTCTGGGTAGTTAGCTACCATAGGTATATTATATTTAAACGATTTAAAGTCTACTGAAGTTGTAGTTATAGTGCGAGATGGAATAGTACCATCTGTAGCATATAAAAAGAGATTTTCGGAACCGTTAGATGCCGGTGCATATATATCCGTACTACCGCCAGTACCGTTTCTGGATATAGTGTTTACTCTAAACAGATTAGTACGAGCAAATCCTCGAGTAGTAACTGTTTTATAAAAGTCTTGTATGCCTTGTCCAGCCATTGATAATACTTAATGTACGAACATAAAAAAAGCCCTGCTTTTTATACAGGGCTTTGAGTTAAATTTTAACTATTAAACGTGTCTCCAATATTGGTAAGCTAATTTAGCTTCGAAATCGAGAGGCTTACCTGGACCAGCGTTATCATATGCTGGTGCACCTAAGCTTACGATATAAACACCAAATAGCTTATATGTATTGAGTACGTTTTGGCTTTCATCGATTAAGTCAAGTTGAATGACTTTATCTGGGCCACGTAGTGCAAGATTACCTGTGCTTGTAGCATCATCAAATACACCGTTAATTTGCCAGTTTTCAAGTTTCTTACGAATGACACCGTTAAGGTCATTATAGAACTTTACAGACCAGCTATCTGAACCGGTGTAATCGACAGTACCAGGTACATTGAAGTTTAATCCCATGTAAGGTACTTTTTGATTTTGAATTGTGCGATCTGGAAGATTTTTTGTTGTGATGTAAACGAAGTCGTCTTCATTAAACGTATCTTCACCAATCGAACGGACACGCATCATGAAATCACGTGCGAATCCGCGCTGTTGTGCTACTCTGTAGAAGTCTTGTATTGTCTGTGCCATATAATTATTTAGTGTTTAGATTATAATAGCTCGTTAAAGTTTTGAGATGTCTTAGTAGCATAGAAGTTTACTAAGATAAACTCAGCAGTACGAACCGGTTTAATGTAGATATCAACAACTAATGTATTGTCGTCAACAACTGCAGGTGTATTGTTTGTACTGTTACAAACGATCTTATAGTCATATAAACCTTGAGTGTTACGAGCTAACTCAAATACAGGAGTTAATGTATTGACCACTCTACTTTGTGTGAAAGTAGTATTTGGTTCGAATACAAAGAACTTCATAGTTTGGTTAGTTGTCTTTTCTAAGAAGAGGAATAAGCGACGTACGTTAATACGATCAAATGCGCTTGGGTTCTTTAAGAGAGTCTTTTGACCAAATACTGAGTAACCTTCATTTGGGAAGTATACTACAGGGTTAAGAGCAATCTTGTAGAGTAAGTCGCGTTGCTTTTGTTGTGGGTTAACTGCAATGTCAGCAAGACCGTTAACGATACCACGATTTAAACCAGCTGGTGCCGTCCAAACGTAATTGTTTGCATCACTTGCTGTAATCATTGCTGCTGCAAAACCAGAGAATGGTAACCATACAGCTTGTGATGTGTATGTGTCTTGTACCTTAGCCCAGTTTGCATAAGCTGTAGCATAGCTTGAATTAAATGAACCATAACAGTTACGTAATGGCCAGTAAATGTTTTGTGAGAAGTTATTAGCCTTGTTGTCAAGGGTCTTATAATTCTTACCAGTTACGAAAATATGACGAATTGGGTCAGAAATAAAAATATGATCTTTACGACGTGTACGTGCAAATGTTTCGAACTTATTAGTAATATCAACCCAAGCATCGACTAAATCGTTGCTTACTGGGTTACCGCTTGAATCTGTTAAGTCGCTAAGTGCACTTGTAATTGCTGTTGAGATGAATGTATCATCGTATTCAGCAGTTGAACCTGCAGTAGCTTGAACAGCTGCAATTGTAGAAAGACCTGCATCAATTGTAATGTCGATATCTACTACATCAGTGTTTTCAGCTTGATTTAAAACATAATCAAGTTTTGCACTTAAATCACCGATAGACTTAAGACTGTTAGTTGGTAGGCTATCTGCATATACGCCTAATGCATAAAGGTTATTAGCAGGTAAGAACGAAGTGGACTTTACTGCAAGATAAGCAGAAGCAACCGAGTAGAACGTATCACCGTCTGTACCGGTTGAATCTTTAAATACTCTAACTGTCTTAGTTGAATTACCGTTATTATCTAACCAATTTGTTAAGGAAGAGATATTTGGGTTAACAAAAACTTCAATGTTGTTAGAAGCATTATTTGCTACAGTTTGTAGATATAGGGACTTAGGAGCACCACCGTTTACATCTTGTACTGTACGTTGTGCATATAATGAACCTGTATAACCTTCTTGTAATACATACTGTAATGTTGTTGTGTTAACTGAGAACGGGGAAGGACGTAATTTGAACAACGAAAGAATAACTGTATCACCGTAGCCTGAAGCAGCGATATTAAATGTTGGAATATTTTCGATATCGTGTGATAAGCTATCTACTGAAGGAAGGTATGGTGCACTTAATGTGAAACCGATACGTGTTTGAGGTACTTCAATGTAAAGAGCATCTGAAGCTGTTTGTGCATCTACGAAATATGTGCTACCGATTGTTTTTACATTAACTGCATCATCATAATCTGATGTTGGGTTGTTGCTGAACGAATCAGCTAAATTGAGATAGTAGCCTTCAAACTTTTCATTGATTGTTGACTTAGCTGTATTAACTACAACTAAACCAGCTTTACCAAGATCTGTTACAGCGTTTGTACCAGAAACAACAAAGCTACCTAAACCAACGTTACCGCCTGTTGTTGACCAGTTAATACCGCCTTGACTAATTTCAGCATATTGATCGCTTGTTAGAGCAACTAACGCCGGTTCACCGAAATAGTAACCTTTAGCTGATTGTAAAGGAATCGTACCTGCTGTAGCAGCCGAAGCTGGATAAGCTGTTGTATTACCAGGAATTGGTAATACAGGGAATGCTAATGCACTATAATTACTTGTTGTACCTTCACCACTACCATCACCATAAGGTAAGCGAACTGCTTTAATTGTCGGATTGTTACCAGCCGTAAATAGTTGATTTACTGCATAATAAAAATAGCGTTCTGCTGCATTTGTAGGTGTACCGAATACTGTTTGGAAATCGCTTAGTGAAGCGAGTTCAACGATTTCGTAAGTCGGTCCTTGTGGAGCAAAGCCGGTTACTAATACGTTAGTACCGACAGGAGTTACTGCTCTTGTAGAAAGATCGATCTCGCGAATTTCTACACCTGGAGATTGGATAGTACGTGTGGATGCCATAATAGTTAAGTTTCTAATATTATTTAGGAGATTTTAGCCCTAAATTACGAACTTTATCAAAGTAATTGAGTATTAAGCTGATTAAACGCGAACGTAAATGAAGATTCGATCTGTTCTCCATCTCTATAATTATACGTTATCTCGCCTAAATTAGTAATAAAAGCTTTTATGTAATCCCACTGAATTTTTTTGTTATTGTATTCATCTAAACCATAAACTGTAATATTAGTTTGATAGTTATTTGTGTTAACAAATTTGTCAGGAGATGCTAATTGATTAAAATTATATGTACTCTCCTTAGAGTCATTAATAGTGTTTAACCAATACCACAGAACCCACCAATTATTAAATTGATTGTCCACCGTAAAATTTACTGTTACGGATTTATACGCAGCTCTTGTGTAGCTTGTAAATTTAGCTGTTTGTGCAGAATATGGTAGATCTACTTCAGCAATAGTGGTTTCTGGAACTACAGTACCATAAATAGAATACTGTAAAGAATCCAGATTAAGAAAATTTATTGACCTGTTTCCAGGAGTATTATCATTAGCTGTTTTGAGTATAGGTGGCAAGTTTAAGACAAGTAAAAACTTGTCTTTTCTATTCTTATTAAGAATTGATTGCTGTATGTCTACGCTCATCCATCACTTACTTACGGAAGTGTTTGTTATTGATAATATAGTATTCTTTAATAACGTTTTTTTCGGTTGCAAGACCATTACTACCAGCCCATGGGTGGGCGTTAGCATCATTAGCTTTTGGGTTATTAACAGGCATATCGCCTTTAGGGTTGTTATTAGGTGCACCCGAACCAGGGCCCTGGTTCGTAGCGCCTGGTGCATTTGTGCCAGGAGCTTGATCAGGCTTCACACCTAATTGAGTTAATCTTGCTTGAATAGTCTTTAAAACGCTTTTAGCATCTCGCGCGTTTAATGCTTTTACTGCTGCAGTAATCTGACCTGTTGTAATTTTACCTGGAGTTGCTGGAGCTGGATTACCACCACCTTGTTGAGGTGGTGTAGTAGCTGCTGGAGCTGGCGGTGTAGTAGCTGCTGGAGCTGGATTACCACCACCTTGTTGAGGCGGAGTATTAGCTGCTGGAGCTGGATTACCACCACCTTGTTGAGGTGGAGTGTTAGCATCTGGTTGCTGGTAGTTTGGATGATTACCATAAATGGCAGATGTTTCATTACCGCCTTGTTGGTTCATATAAGGAGCTGTATTACGAGCATTATTGTATGCACCTTGAGCACCGCCAACTAAACCACCTGCAAGCCCGCCTACTGCCCCACCAACTGTTTGACCTACATACTTGCCTGTAGCAGCTGCCCCTTTAGCGATTGCACCTGGAGCAGCTTTTAAACCATTACCAATAGCTGTAGCGGCTTTGCCTGCGTACTTTTTAATACCTTGACCTAACTTACTCATAAACCCCTGCTTTTGTGGAGCAGGAGCAGCTTCATTTAAACTTTTACCACTAATAAAATTTTCAAACATTACGCAATATTCTTCGTCTTGTGTTTTGTCGTAATGTGCTAATACTTTTTCAAGAGCTAAAATTGCGAGTCTAAGTTCTTGGTCTTCGAACTTAACACTCTCTTGTATCATTGATACACCGCGTTCACGAGCTCTAATTGCGTGCTCAAACGACACTAATACGCTGTGTTCATCTGTTCTTGATAGAGCAGAAAAACACTCTACTAATTCAGCAGGAGAAACATTTTCAATTAATTGTTCTGCAGTTGGGTTGAGAACCTCGTTATATTTTTCAGCTAAAAGCTTTACGTTTGGCATAATGTATCTTAATACTTACGCAAATAGAAGGTATTTCTCTGTGGATCAAATCCAATCTCTATATTACTTGTACTAAGTTTGCGAGGTTGTCCGGACTTAATTTTGTTTATATCCAATCCATAACGCATAATAATTTCTTGTGCTTTATCATGTGTGATAGGGCCTGCACCAAATTCCTTCTTTTTAAGATTGTGTACGGGTACTGTATCTTCTTTCTTTTTCTTGTGCATTTGTGCTACCATACCAATACTCTTAATCTTATCTGAACCAAGATTGCCTAATTTATTCATACCGGCACCAAGTTGCTGATGACGAGGTCCGCGTTTATTGGTGATTCCCATAAACGACTTAAAATTCATTTCTTGCAAACGTTGTATACTATCTAATGAAAGTTTTTTATCTTTCTTTGCAAGTATGCCTTGCACAAGTCTTTCTACGTCTCCTGATCTACGTAATTCTTTAAAAGCAAGATTTTCAGGTGAAAACTCTCCACCTTTATCTAAACCAGCTTTTCTGAGTTCCATGAATTTGTCTTTAGCTTTTTCAGCGCATTCTACATCGCATTCATCACTTAAAGCAAATTTAATCATATCTAACATTGCTTGTTTCTTTTTACCAACAAGTGAAAGATCTATTTCTGCTTTTTCTTTAGTAGCATTTGGTTTCTTTAACCAATCATCGTTTTTGAGAGAATAAACACCTGTTGAATGGTGTGGTTCATTTATATCTTGTATATAAACCTCTACATCGTAACCTTTTATAGTAATATCACGTGTTGTGTTCCAAACTGTTTTTTTAGCATTAAAATAGTCTTTAAGTAGTTCAGTATCAACTTTATACTCAGTTAAATCTGTAATTACATGTAAGTCGAAATCACTATACTTTGTGTAATTATAGTTTGCTAATGAACCAGTTAGAGTAATATCTTCAACATCAACTGTAATGTCAATTGTATCTAAAAATGCTTGAGCAATTTCCAGAAGCTTATCTTTAATTTCTGGCTTTAGCTTGCCGTTTTCCCACAATTGCGGGTTAAGCTCGTTATGAAACTCAAACGTTAGGTTCTCCATGTAAGTTATTACTTACTTAAAACCTATAACTTAGCCTTGTAAAAAAGTCTCCAATAAAGTACAAAGCTTCATGTATACGTCTACGTACCCAACGTACAGGTTTAGTATAAAAGAAATACTTATTAATCCAACGGCTTCTTTCATACAGCATTTCTGCTTTTACTTGATTCCATTTTTCAATACGTTCAGTATTGTCTACCTTCTCAAACTTAGACACTTCAATTATATCGATTTGCCCTTTGGTAAATGTTGCAGTAAACTCTACCCAGCAATCATTATTACCTATTTTCTCATTCGGAACATATTCATAAAAGCTAAGCTTACCGTGGTAATTTTGATCTTCCCAATTCTTTTCGGAAACTTGCAACAATAGTCTACCGTTTTCGATCTTGTAGTTAGCTAAACACTCTATTAAGCCTTTAGCCTGGAATGACGTACAATTATTAGGCAATCCTTCTTCCCACATTTCGTCGGTCCAAGGCAATTTATCTTTTACTGTTATTGTATCGAACATTCCCATAAAACTAATATAGTGTAATTTTGCTGATAATCCATAAGTATTTAGTCTATAGTATGCCTAACGAACTTAAACTGTTATCAGAGAAGTACACTCAAATTTTCAAAGAATATGATGCTTCGTGGGCAACTGGTGGTATGGGCGGCACTGCTTATGCAGGTAGCGAACAGATGGCAGAAGATGAAGAGAGTGTATTAGACCCACTACAGCCAAGTACAGCTTTAAGTTCTCAGCTTGTCGGTCTATTTGATCCAGTTACTTCTGATGAAAAGAAACAAACCGATGAGGCTTTAAAAGAACTTGAGACTGTTTTAAATAAAATCGCGAAAGATATAGAAAGCTGGCAACACAAATACACAAAGCTCGGCGCCACTGATACTGTTTCAAGAGAACAGTTGTTTCAATATATAGCTAAATCGGTTTTAGGTTTAAAGAAACTCGATTAATATGTTTTCGTTTAAACAATTTTTTCTTTTAAATGAAGGTGGTGCTGGTGGGCACATGCTACACCCTCTCAATTTGCCTGAAATTAAAACCGGTAAAGAGCTTTTAGAGTTATATGAAAAGTCAGCTTATTATCTTGCACTAAAAGGTGCTCCGGTTAAAATTGATGGTACTAACGTTAGTGTACGGTTAGTAGATACCGAACATGGTAAAGAGTTTGCTATTTATAGAGGTGCTAAAATAGACATGGAAGGGCCTCCTGCTACGTTAGCTTACTTAAACACTCGTTTTGCAGAGAACCCAGGTGCAATTAAATCATACGAACAGGTATTAAATATTTTTAACAAAGCTTTACCACAGACAACAAGAGAGTTAAAAGAGTTAGGTTTGTATAATGATCCAAATATTTTCTTTAACACCGAATTTGTAGCTGGTACTTCTAATATAATAGGGTACAATAATAAATTTTTAGCTATTCATTACCCCGCTAAAATTACAGAAAAGTTTAGTACTAAAAAGGGTACAAAGAGTTATGGTAGCGAGCATTTGCCTTTTAATACTGATGTTTTAAACGCGTATGTTAAAAAAGTAAATGCAGTAGCACAAGAATTTGATTTTAATGTTATACATCAGTCATTAGCTAAAATGACTGGTAAGCCTGATTTTAATGCAACATTAAAATCAGAGTTAACCATTAATGGTAAAACTAAAACTTTAAAACAATGGTTAAGTACAGCTGTTAACCCGGTTAACAAAGTAATTAAAAAATTAGGTGGCGCTAAACCGGTAGCTGGTATCAACCAAGCTCTGTATTTAGATATAGTACAAAATGGTGTTGATATTAATAGTATAGTTGCTCCAGAGAGTTTACCGGTAGCTACAAACTGTATTGTATTTTGGCATGCAACAAGATTACTTGGTAAAGCAATACTCGATGCAATGGACTCAGATTTAGGTAAGCCTTCTCAACAAGAAGGTGTTGTTATAAATAACCCAGCTGTATCAGCTTATCAATTTAAAATAACGGGCGATTTCTTTGTAAGAAACGCTGAAGCAAGTCCTTACAGAAAAGAACCTGTAGGTCCTGTTAAAACAGCTGTCATAACTTATGGTAGATTCAATCCACCTACAGTTGGGCATCAATCTTTACTACAAACACTTTCTCAAACGGGTATACAAAATAAAGCTCAATTAATAGCATTATTCCCTACACATACAGTTAATAAAGATAATCCTTTACCTTTTGATCTTAAAGCTCAGGTACTACAAGCTATATCCCCTAAGAATGTTCAAGTATTATCAGAAGGTAGAACTTTATTTGCTGTACTTAATTTCTTAAGTAAAAACGGATATAACAGGGTTATTCATATAGCTGGTTCAGATCGTTTACCCGAATACGAACGTTTAATTAAACAATACGTAAACAAGCCAGATGCACATGGGGATATTGCATATAATATACCTGATTACACGTTTGTAAGCTCTGGTGATAGAGATCCAGATGCTGAAGGTGTTACTGGTATGAGTGCCTCTAAAGTAAGAGCTGCAGCTCGTGCTAATGATTATAAGTCTTTTAGTGCTGGTATAGCTCAAGGCTTACCTGAACAACTAAAACAATTAGTATTTAATACTATTAAAAATAGTTAAGTTTTATTTTTTAGTTTAAACATAAAAAAAGCGCACCGGAGTGCGCTTTTGTTTTTTTATAATGTTTGTATATTTTACTTGAATGTTGCGAGCGAGCCCATTACTACATATGTACTTGATCCCGTCTTTAACACCGTAAACGTATATACGTCAACACTGTTTGCATTACCTGAGCTTGGCGCAGAACCACCCTGCCATTTTACTGTTTGGTTAGTACCGTCAACTTGGAAACCAGTTACATAGTAGCCAACACCACCGTTTGTTTGCATATATGCTACGGTAATTGCTTGACCTGTAGACAATGTGCTATTTAATGCAGTACTGCTGTTACCACGTACGTTTATTGTAAGGTTACTTGTTGAAGCAGCCGAATTGTATATAACACTATCTGATAATACGTCGTAGGTATATGTTGCACCTGCTGCAGTACCAACAATAGTAGTTGGTTCATATTCTGTTTGTATAGTTACTATACCATTGAATGTAGCATTGTTAAACGTTACATTGCTTGTAGTATTGAGTGTTTGATTAGCACCTGGACCAGAGTAACCAGAGATACCAGAGTATCCTGAAATACCAGACCAGCCACTATAACCAGATATACCAGACCAGCCTGAGATACCGCTATAACCGCTAATACCAGACCAACCGCTAATACCAGACCAACCAGAGTAACCAGAAATACCAGAGTAGCCTGAAATACCACTGAAGCCTGATTGACCGGAATAACCGCTATAACCTGAAATACCGCTATAACCAGATATACCGGAGTAGCCTGAAATACCAGACCAGCCAGATATACCAGAGTAGCCTGAAATACCGCTGTAACCGCTAATACCAGACCAACCAGAGTAGCCTGAGATACCGCTGTAACCGCTGATACCGCTAAAGCCTGATTGACCAGAATAGCCAGAGTATCCGGAAATACCAGAGTAGCCTGAAATACCGCTGTAACCGCTAATACCAGACCAACCCGATATACCACTGTAACCGCTTATACCAGAGTAGCCAGAGATACCAGAGAAACCTGAAGTACCAGTAGCACCACGATATATACCAGTTGAAATAAAGCTGTAGTGGTCTGTACCACCATAATAGAATTCAACTGTTACACCGTCTGTATCGGTTGTTTGAGCTTGTACTCTATAAACTAATCTATCAGTTATATCAAGAGCTATCGGTGTAGTAATTGTGTACTGTGTAATGCTTAGCGCTGGGTTAGCAGTATCTGTATTAACAAGCGGATCACTAATAACATTAAATAATAATGTTTCAGTACCACCTGGGTATGATCTCTTATATATAGAGTGCTTTAAGGTTGTTGTAGTTGTTGATGGGTTAGTACCTGTTAATGCATAGTATGCATTGAACTGCCATGTACCTTTACCGAGTTCAATTTCACCTGGATCACTGATTGGTGTTACAACTTGACCTAATGTTATTAAACCATCTGAAGCACTTAATGTATAAGCTGTAAACGTTTGTGCTGTAGATTGAGGTACTTCGCTTAATATACCGTATTGTATGCTGAATTCAGAAGCTGAAGTTGTTGGGTAATATGTTATACCAACTGCAGGGAAGCCTGAGAAACCAGATACACCTGAACCGCTAAAGCCAGAGATACCAGAGTAGCCAGATATACCAGAGTAGCCTGAAATACCGGAGTAACCAGAAATACCAGACCAGCCACTATAGCCGCTTATACCGGAGTAACCAGATATACCGGAGTATCCTGAAATACCAGACCAACCAGAGTAACCTGAAATACCGGAGTAACCAGAAATACCAGACCAGCCAGATATACCAGAGTAGCCAGATATACCAGAGTAGCCTGAAATACCGGAGTAACCAGAAATACCAGACCAGCCACTATAGCCGCTTATACCGGAGTAACCAGATATACCGGAGTATCCTGAAATACCAGACCAACCAGAGTAACCTGAAATACCAGACCAGCCAGAAATACCAGAGTAACCTGAAATACCAGACCAGCCAGAAATACCAGAGTAACCTGAGATACCACTATAACCTGAGATACCACTATAACCTGAAATACCAGACCAACCAGAGTAACCAGATATACCAGAGTAGCCAGAAATACCAGAGTAACCTGAAATACCAGACCAGCCAGAGTAACCGCTATAACCAGACCAGCCGCTAATACCGCTATAACCGGACCAGCCAGAGTAACCAGAGATACCAGAGTAACCACTTACACCACTGTAACCAGAGTAGCCTGAAATACCAGACCAACCAGAAATACCTGATGTACCGGAATAACCAGAGAAGCCGCTTAAACCAGAATAACCTGAGTAACCGCTAATACCAGAATCTCCTGAATAACCAGAGAAACCAGAAGCACCATCTGTACCAGCAAAGCCGGAAACACCTGGGTCACCTTGAGGACCGCTATAACCAGACATACCAGATGTACCGGAATAGCCTGAATAACCGCTATAACCTGAAGATGAAGCTGCACCATTTCTACCCGAGAAACCAGAATAACCAGAATAACCTTGAAGGTTACCACCGCTCATTGATATAATACCAGTTACTGCAAAATTACCATTAAATACAACTGTATTATCAAATTGCTGAATCAAGCTATTACCAAGTGTTTGGTTGCTTGTCCACATTGCAATATAACCTGATGTGCCGTTGTTTGTTGCGCCAATTTGTGTTGCTGGATATTCAACTACAACACCTGTTGTAGTACCTGTAGCAATTAACATTGGTTTAATAAACGAACCACTTGCTGTAGGGGCTGTTGTTGTTAATTGACCGGCAACTGTATCAGAAAGGTAATAGCCGTAACCGTCAGATAAACCAGAAAGATTGCTAATTTGACCGTTGTATACAATAGTAAATGTAGCACCATCTGAAGATTTAATAATACCGATTGCATCAACAGTATTAATACTATCAGCTTTAGCTAATGCATAGCCACCATCTGTCTTGTATATTACTTGACCAGGTGTAAAGCTGTTTGAATATGTAATTCTTAGTTCTGTTGTAGCACTATCACCAGAGTAACCAGAAATACCGCTATAACCGGAAATACCACTATAGCCTGACGTACCGCTAAAGCCGCTAATGCCGCTATAACCTGAAATACCGCTGAAGCCTGAAATACCAGAATCACCAGAGTAACCTGAAATACCAGACCAGCCACTGAAGCCTGATTGACCAGAATAGCCTGAGTAACCAGAGATACCAGAGAAGCCAGACCAGCCACTGATACCACTAAAGCCTGATTGACCGGAGTAGCCAGAAATACCAGACCAGCCGCTATAGCCCGAAATACCGCTAAAGCCTGAAATACCGGAATCACCAGACCAACCACTAATACCACTAAAGCCTGATTGACCGGAGTAGCCAGAAATACCAGACCAGCCGCTAATACCAGAGAAGCCTGAAATACCTGAGAAACCAGATATACCGCTATAACCGCTAATACCGGAGTAGCCAGAGATACCTGAATAACCGCTTATACCTGAATCACCAGAATAACCGGATATACCGCTAAAGCCTGACCAACCTGAAATACCAGACCAACCAGAGTAGCCTGAGTAACCTGATATACCGCTATAGCCAGAAATACCACTAAAGCCACTTATACCAGAAGTACCAGAGTAACCTGAAATACCGGACCAGCCACTATAACCTGAAATACCGCTAAAGCCGCTTATGCCGGAATCACCAGAGTAACCCGATATACCGCTGAAGCCTGACCAACCGCTGATACCAGACCAGCCAGAGTAGCCTGAAATACCAGACCAACCGCTAATGCCACTAAAACCTGAAATACCAGACCAGCCACTAATACCTGAGTAGCCAGAAATACCTGACCAACCGGAGTAACCTGAAATACCAGAGTAACCAGAGATACCAGAATCGCCTGAGAAGCCAGACCAACCTGAAATACCAGAGAAGCCTGATTGACCGGAGTAGCCGCTATAGCCAGACCAGCCTGATACACCACTAAAGCCAGAAATACCACTAAAACCAGATATACCAGAATCACCAGACCAGCCAGAAATACCAGAGAAGCCTGACTGACCGGAATAACCTGAAGTACCGGAATAACCGGAAATACCAGACCAACCAGAGGTACCAGAATCGCCCTTTACCTGACCAACGTTATTCCAGGTACCACCTGCATGAATTTGAATTGTTGTTGGAGCCGAGAAGTCTGTAGCGGTTGCTAATGTTAAAGTATAATATGTACCGTTACCATCAGAACCAGATACTACATTTGTAATCTCTGTTTGAGATTTACCATCTGTAACCTTTGAACCTGTTACTGGTGGATTTGAAGGAACCGTATCGTATACTTTTAAGTGAGTAGAATCACTTTGATTTGTACTACCGTAATACTTTGCTGTATCGTATACAGTTATTACTTCACCACTATATACCCATAAATCACCGGTTGTTTCATCGATGATACCATCACCATTGACAGCATATGGTTCTGCATTGTTTAAAGTTGTTTGCGGGTTGTTTGGTGGGTTTACGTTAGCATCAGGTACAGATGTTAAGATCTTTACTGAAGTACCATCTTGACCAGAATAACCTGAGTAACCAGAAATACCTGATTCACCCGAAATACCAGACCAGCCGGAGTAACCGGAAATACCGCTAAAACCGGACCAGCCTGAAATGCCAGACCAGCCACTAAAGCCTGAAATACCACTATAACCGCTTATACCGGAATCACCAGAGTAACCAGAAATACCAGAATAACCAGATATACCACTAAAGCCTGACCAACCGCTAATACCTGACCAACCAGAGAAGCCTGATTGACCAGAATAACCGGAGTAGCCGGAAATACCACTAAAGCCTGAAATACCAGAGAAGCCACTATAACCAGATATACCAGAATCGCCTGAGTAACCTGAAATACCAGACCAACCTGAAATACCGCTAAAGCCGCTAATACCGCTAAAGCCTGAAATACCAGACCAACCTGAAATACCAGAGAAGCCTGATTGACCAGAATAACCTGAATAGCCACTTATACCAGAGTAGCCTGAAATACCAGAGTAACCGCTTATACCTGAAGTACCGGAATAACCTGAAATACCAGAGAAGCCACTAATACCACTAAAACCTGAAATACCAGAATCGCCGGAGTAACCACTAATACCTGACCAACCGCTAATACCTGAAAAGCCAGATTGACCAGAATAGCCTGAATAACCAGAAATACCGCTAAAACCACTAAAGCCCGATATACCGCTAAAACCGCTTATACCAGAATCACCTGAGTAACCGGAAATACCGCTAAAGCCACTGATACCACTAAAGCCCGATATACCAGAAAAACCAGACCAACCGCTAATACCTGAAAAGCCAGATTGACCGCTATAACCACTGTAACCTGAAATACCACTAAAGCCGCTAATACCACTAAAACCTGATATACCGGAATCGCCAGAATAACCGGAGATACCAGACCAGCCAGAGTAACCTGAAATACCGCTAAAGCCTGAAATGCCTGAAAAACCGCTTATACCAGACCAACCACTAATACCACTATAGCCTGATATACCAGATGTACCTGAAAAACCGCTTATGCCTGAGGTACCGGAATAGCCTGAAATACCAGACCAGCCGCTATAACCTGATATGCCGGAGTCACCGCTGTAACCAGACCAGCCAGAGACACCTGAGCCGGAAAAGCCTGAATAACCTGAGACACCGATTGGATTGTATACGTTGAAAAATGCCATAATATTAGTGGTTACAGATTATTTATAATTCTCGCTTCTATTTTAGAAACGTTTAACCAATAATAGTACTAATTTTTATTAAACTTAACTTATCTCGGATTTATTTATTATACCAGCCTTTCAATACAAATCATATTGTTATTATAACTTGTACCAACTATCATGGTAATACGCCAAGCTATGCCAGCTGTGGTGTCCATAAGCGTCCAAGTATTACTTTGACCACCTGCACCAAAATTATAACCAGAATTGATATATGCGGGAGTGGTAGTAATGGACAATTTAGAAACATCCCCAATAACTGTACCGTTAACACCACCGGTGGTATACACGTCACTACCATATACCGTATATGTACCTGAAACTGTAGACACTTGTAGGCTACGATTACCAGAAGTAGCCATTCTTACCTTAAGATTACCTAAAATTACATCTGTACCTGCATTGACAAAAGCACTCGCTTTTGTTACAATGTTGCTTGCGGATACGCTCTGAAACACTACACTACTTGTTGTATTAAGTGTTTGATCAGCGCCCGGACCAGAATAGCCACTATAACCTGAATTACCATATGCTATTAAGTGAGCGCTGAAATATGTACCTTGACCGGAACTACCACCGGATTGTAATTGTTGATTAGATGGATTACCGGTATAGACTGTAAAGTCCATATAATCAGTTGTACCGTTTAAATAAACTATCTTTGATTCGGTTTGTGTATAACCATTACCTGATAAAATTTGTGTTTGAGTAATAGCCTGGGTGGACCCATTCTTTCTCATTTGAATGTTGGATTGATTGGTTACTGTAGAACCAATTGTCCACCATACCTGATATGTTACATTATAATAACCAGCTATTGTTGGTGTAAATTTGTATGTAGAAGGATTATACCAATTATTAGGGTCAACAGCATCTATAAAAGGCAAAATCCTATCAGCACCAGAAGTAACAACCAAGTCTCCGCTTAACTGTGCTACTACAACGTAATTACTTGCAGCAAGTGTTGATATACCAGAATAACCTGAAATACCGCTATATCCAGAAATACCACTGTAACCAGAAGTACTGTTACCAGAGTAACCTGAAACACCGCCACGGCCAGCCACTTCAATTTCAAACCAAGGATCATCATTACCGCCAAAATCTGTATTAGAGTTTACTCCGACAGAACCACCAGCAAGACTTGTTAGTTGCAACGCGACTTGTGTATTTACACCTGGTGTGATTGTTGCTTGTGCTATACCACCGAAAGCTGCAAAACCAGCTGCATCAGAAGCACTGTTACATCAGCAACACTACCTATAGCTGTAGAAGTTGTTACATTGTACCAACCGAAACCTGGTCGGTTGATACCACCGGAAGCAGAAAGTGAAGGGACTTGAGCTTTTAATGAATACGTATAACCAGCAGATAAAGTTACAACACCTGTAGATGTGTTAAGCGTAATATAACCTTGACCAAGATCGGTATCAGCTGAATTAAATTTTAATGTTTGCCCGGTTGCTGTAAAGCCTTGACCTGTTGTTTTACTACCTCTAAAATAAGGTACGGGAGCAGCTACTCCAGTAGCACCAGAGTAGCCTGAAGCACCAGAATAGCCTGAAGCACCGTTTGAACCTATTGTTCCGTTTTGTCCGGAATAACCGCTGTAACCTGAAATACCGGAACCAGAGTAGCCTGAACGACCAGAATAACCAGATGCACCGTCGTTACCGTTATTACCTGAATAACCACTTATACCGCAATAACCTGAACGACCTGAATAACCAGAAACGCCATCATTACCATTATTACCTGAGTAACCAGAAACCCCTGAGCCACTATAACCTGAATAACCAGAAATACCTGAATAACCTGACCAACCAGATATACCTGAAAAACCTGATTGCCCAGATGCACCATCGATACCTGAAAAACCTGAAAAACCGCTATAACCTGACCTACCTGAATAACCAGAACCACCTATGCCGGAATATCCAGAAAAACCAGAACCTGCATATTGGCCATCTTTACCAGAAAAACCCGAAAAACCAGAGTAACCAGAATAACCACTCAAACCAGAATAACCAGACGCACCGTTACTTCCAGCAGTACCGTTTATACCACTATAACCTGAATATCCAGATAAACCTAAACCTGAATAGCCAGATATACCTGAATACCCAGATCTGCCAGAAAAACCTGACCACCCGCTCATGCCACTATAACCAGATACACCTCCACCGCCACCGTTAAAAGGAGCACCACTTAAAAAATACGTTCCTGTTATGTTAATGTTACCAGTAATTGTTACATCAGCGTCAATTGTAACGTCTGGTCCTGTATCAAATATACTACTATTACCTAATGCATGCGGACCGGTCCATCTTGCAAGATAACCACTGGACCCGTTATTAGTACTACCTATAACAACACCTGGGTATTCAACGACAATACCTTTATTTGTACCTACCGCTATTAAAACTGGTTTTATAACACTACCACTTGCTATAGGTGCTGTGGTTGTTAACAACCCTGGTGTTGTATCAGAAAGATAATAACATGCAGCATCTGTTAACCCAGATAAGTTTGAAATATAACCGTTAATAACTAACGTAAAATTATTACCATCTGAGTCTTGCACAACCCCTATAATTTCAGAAGTACTGACATCATTTGCCAAAGCTAAATCATAACCACCAACGGTTTTATATATTGCTTGCCCAGGAGTATACGAATTAGTATATGCTATTCTTTGTATTAGCGGTGCGTTTGTTCCAGCTACACCTGAATAACCTGAACTACCAGAGTAACCAGAATAACCGGATGCTCCATCTGCACCAATGATACCGTCTTTACCGGAATATCCAGAATATCCAGAAAATCCAACTGGGTTATACGTATAAGCAAATGGCGTTGAAACAATAGACATAATACTTTACATACTTATCAAAGAATGTTAATAAATCGCATGTAAGATTAGCTATTTAAAAGCTTAGAAATACATTTGATACCAAGTTGGTACACCGCCTATTAACCCTGCATATACCCAAGTAATAGGTTGTGCTCCAAATTGCCCACCGAGTGGAACGTAAGCTGCAATATAAGAAGTACCTTGACCGAATGGGTATACTGGACCACCGCCTTGGAATTGTAGCATACCTACTTGACCTGCAGCAGGTTTGTATATCAAATAATTTACACCATTTGGAGTTGAAGCCGTGCCTGCTCCTGGATCCCACGTACCGGCACTGGTAGCTGTAAAAGAAAAGCCTGGGTAACTTTGCGAAGCTCCTACAGCAGACCAATTAGTATCCCCGGTTGTTACAATCGTGTATACTTTACCAGGAACAAAATAACCTGCACTAACTATAGTAGTTAATGTAATACTTGGAGCACAAACAACATCACCTACGTTTGGACTTGAAGGAAATTCAACTACTATACCATATGTACTGTTAGTGTGTATCGGGCCGTCATTTATAATGAGTGTTTTAGTACCACTGCTAAATTGTTTACCATATACAATCTGAGAACTTAAACCAGATAGAGTCGGGTTATTATATAAACCTTCGATATCTCCGGTTAGAGTGTATGTAGTCCAATAACTATCAGCTTTTGCACTTATAGATATAACATCAGAGTAGTTAATAGAACCACCTCCAGTACCTGCTGCACCAGAATAACCAGATATACCACTCGCACCAGTAGCACCACTATAACCTGATGTACCGTTGTTGCCATTAGCACCAGAATAACCAGATATACCACTGTAGCCTGATTGACCGGTAATATTTGATTGTAAATACCAGGTGCTTATACCAGCACTGTACTGCCAAACCGTGTTGCTTACGTTTTGGAAATACATATCTTTATCTTGTAAACCTGGAATTGTACTTAACGGATCACTGCTACCAGTAAACCATACTGTACCTCTTGTACCTGAAACACCGCTATAACCGGAAATACCATCATTACCGTTAGTACCGTTAGCGCCGGTAGCACCAGAGTAACCAGATATACCACTGTAACCAGAAGCTCCCGTACCACCGCTACCAGTGTAAGCAGTTGTTTGTATAGTACCGTCAGGGAACACTAACGTACCACTTAAAGTACTGTTAGGTAAGGTTAATGCACCGCTTGTATCAAATGTCCACCGCGAGCCGTACCCAGCCACATCAGGATATGAATCTCCTGTACCAATAACCATAGCACCATCGG